>Ga0351867_10205_pt1 | contig 14312 bp, 10 predicted proteins | sample TotcelHFGM3001M8_FD_206779 | JGI IMG/M metagenome (GOLD analysis project Ga0351867, IMG submission 206779) | Enriched cells from coal bed in the Powder River Basin, Montana, United States - Total cells FGM rep2 HSBNCT.FGM.300.1.M8 ...
GCAGTTGGCGGTGGGATCAAGATGCTTCATGCAAGCCGCCAGCGCTGCTGCGACATATATTGGCGGATCGGGGCAGTGCCGGAAGCGATTTGCGAACAACTGCAACTCGCGCCGTTCTACGAGAAGCACATCGCCGTCGCCGGTTTCTTTATTCTCGAAGCTACCGTCCCGGACCACGCTCTGCGCGAATTCAACACCACATCCAATGGGTAGTCAGTACGGCAAAATACCCCACATGTTGGGCAAGAAGGTGCGAGTTCATTATCGATACTGCACTTAGCCCGCATTTCTCATCACATCTGAAAATGTGACGGGGCGAACGCCGCGGAGCGGCGTTTTTTGTTGGGGCGGCTGTTCGTAGTCGCTACACCGCTGGGGTGCGCGTCGCGTTGGTGCTCCTGGCCACGTTGGGACGGCGTTTCGCACCGTTTTTGACGCCGAAACGGCCGGTTCGCGGCCGCTGGCGCGTACCCCGATCCGACCGGCTTCGCCATCGCTTCGATTTTCTCCGTTTTTTTCCCGTAGCTTAAGTCGGCACGTCACGTAACCGCCAGACGCGGCGGATCGTCACCGGCGAAAGGCGAATCTGGAATTCTGGGGACACCTTTGGAAAACTTCTCGGCGGCGCGGCGGAGGTTCGACAACACTTGGCCGAACAACTCGCGGTATGGGTAACTGCTCGAAATATGAGTCCACACGCGGCGGGTGGTGACCTGGATCAGGGCGCCAATCTTGAACAGACGCGTGCGGATCGTCGGGCATTGAGCTTGCGAAAGCTCCGTTTCCGCCAGCCCGAAACGACGAAGCAGCATGCACAGGACGTATGCGAACGAACATTGGTACAGACGGATTTGGTTCGCTCGCATGGCCTCGCACGGCAGGCTTCCCGCGAACAAATACTTCTGCTCCTTGATCCGGTTCTCCGCGTCGCCACGCGGGCAGTAACCCTCTTCGTAAGCCGTGCGTCCGTCGAGTTCCTCCGCCGCGCGCGACAGCACCACGAACCGTACGTTCGACTTTCCTTCCCAACTTGCTTGCTCCAAAAGCCAATCCGCCGCCGTGCGGGCCGCGGCTGCCTGCGTTTGCAAAGTCTCCGCACGCTGCTCCGCCTTCGCCGCCGCACGTCGCTCTTTGCGAGCCAACACCTCCGCGCGTTGGGCCTGCTTCCGAGTCGTCTTGGCATCGGCCCGCAGGGATTTCGCGCGCTCGCTGTGATCGCGAGGAGCCGCGGCGGCCATCGTTTCCGCCAGGCATGCCAGCCGTTGGGCTCGCCGCTGTTGTCCGTCGGCAGTGGCCGTTGCGGTGGCTGCCGCGGATCGCGCCTGCGCCAAATGTTGCTCCGCCTGCACCGCACTCTTTTCGGCAGTGGCCACCGCAAAGGCACTCACGGAATCTCCCGTTGGTCCCGGCAAATGCTCCACTTTCGCCACCACACGCCGCTGCTGGCTCCAACTGTCAAGCGTGCGATAGGAGATCTCCACGAACGTCCGAGGCGGCTCCTGTGGCGGGCCGCTGTTTTCATCCGACTGCTTCGCGGCGGCAAATTCCGCGGCCATCTGACGCTGAGCCTCTTGCACCTCGTTCATCAACCGTGCGTTGCTCGGCATCCCGACAATGAACTTCAGACCGGGCGTCGCTTCACACCAACTCATGAGGCGGTCGTCGCTGAAATGCCCATCGCCGCGGATGGTGATGCCGACGTCCGGCCACCGCTGACGAATTCGCGTCACGATCTTTGGCAGCAACTTCATCGCTCCGGACATCGCACCGACGTCGCCCGGACGCAACTGGGCGGCCAGCAGAAACTCGCCGCAAAACACGTACTGCGGCAGATAGCAATAGCCGTCGTAATGTTTCTGGAAATGGCGACCCAGTTGTTGGCCGAACGTTTCCAGGTTGGTCGGGTCGATGTCGAGCGTGATTTCCTCGGGCGGCGAGTCATGCGCGTCGAGAAACACATCGACCAGCAAATCGGCCAGCCCGTCGAGATCGGCGACGATTTTGCAATAAGGCGAATCGGGATCGGCTCCGACCTTGGACAACTCGAGCCGATTGAGCGTACTCTTGCCGGCCATCGGCTTGCCGCGGTCGTCCGGACGGCGTCGCTGCTGACCTTCCGGATCTTGCTTGCCCACGCAAGCGGCGATCAGGGCGTCAGTCCGCAGCCGATCGTGGTCATTCAAATCTTCGTAGCCCAAGCAGAGCCCATAAATCCTCTGCCTGACCAGATCGAGTACGGAATGTTCGCTCGCCTCTGGATCGCGATGATCCGTAAAACAATCGGCGTACCGTTCTAGTACACGGAATATCCGATCGACCTCGGCGACCAGCGGCACGCCACCGTCGCTGACAATATTCCCACCGTCAAAATCGGCAATCAGCACCCGCCCGCTCAGCCCGTGGAATTCGATCCGTGATTCGTTACACAGTGTTTGCACGAGGAAACCTCCATGATTTGTCGTAACTGGTCGTCGCAAAAACAAGTTATGACAAATCTGGGGGCTTCGCGCTAGCCGGGGTGATGAGAAATGCGGGTTAGTATGTAATACGTACTCTCTCACTTTCACATCTTTTCTTCAATCTCCGGATAATGACAAAAACAAACAACACAATTCAAAATCGCGCGCACAAAAGTATTTCCACGACACCGGAGTCGGCGAGCGCGCACACAAAAGTATTTCCACGAAACCGGAGTTGGCGAGCGCGCACGAATGTAATTTCACGACACACCGGGCGTCGGTACGTTATCACCACTCCGGTTTTCCGAAACCGGCGGATACGAGAGCGTCGCGACAGATCTGGGTCGCTTTCGCCCCGAAGTTCGAGAACTTGCCGACGTCCTCTCGTGTACACGCCGCCAACTGATGCGCGTAGATGATATCGTGCTCTCCGAGTTCGTTCAAAGTTCGGACATCCATCAGGGGAATGTCCGACAGCGAGACCAACGGTACCCGACGTCCGTGAAGGAAAGCAGTGGTTTCTTCAACGTCGGGCTTCTTCCGGCGTCGGCGGCGTTTCGGCCCCGTTAACATTTCCGCCTTTCACATCCTTCACCGCCTTGTGGATTTCCGAGGCGGTCGCCGCGACCTGGCCGGCGTACTTGACCTTGATAGACCTTGCCGATCTCGCCGAACACCGACGTGAATTGCAGCTGGCAGATCTCGACTTCGGCGTACACGCGGGATGGATAGGTGACCGTGATCTCCAGGGTCCAGGTGCCGCAGAACCCGAGGTCGCCGTAACCGGCAGTTGAATGCACATTCAAAACGAATCGCCCAACAGACGACCGCCTTAGATTCGGGGGATGCGGGTGGTCGACGCCCTGGACATCCTCTTGGCCGGCGGCGAGCAGGACTCCAGCTACGCGAAGTTCCGCTGGATGGTCCGCAACTATGCGTGGACATCGTACAGCCGGACGTGATTTACAACGGCGGCTTCATTCGCACCTCCCGTGTGGCCCGGAAGATTCTCGAAAAGCGTTTGTCAGCGCCGACACGATTGCCGGCGCAGCAGCTCGCTGCCAATACATCCACGGAAAACCAGACCGTGGCTACGGCGTGCGCATTCTGCCGCCGAAACCAGCGGCAGAACACTCGCACCCGTTCGGATGGGATTGGCCGCAAGGCACAGCGATTCCGCCGCTTAGGATGTCCAGCTGCCTACTGGCTATTGCGTCTTCTGCCGCCGGAAAGTTGCTTCATAAAACCGATGGCCATCCGAGGGGCCGCTGCAGAGGTAGCGCCTGCATGTTATGTGGACCCCGTAAAACGCCTACCCAGTCGGGGGAAACTAGCTGCAAAAGCTTGTCAGGGAAAGGCTTCTTCGTTACGCTCATAGAGTGGCGGCTGAGCGATATGCCGCGGAAAGCGGCGTCGTAATTAGTTATTGGCACCGCAGAATTAGAAGTTATGCCCAGTGGAGAACACACCAAATGTCACGCATTTTGCCCTTGGCGCTGGTCTTCGTTGCATGCGGTGCCGCGACACTAACCACGGCCTTCGGACGCACCTGGACTGACCGTCGAGGACGCAAGGTGGAGGCCGATTTGGTGGCTGTCGTCGACGGTAAGGTCAGGATCAAGCGCGCAAATGATGGCAAGGAATTTGACGTCCCAATCGACCGATTGAGCGACGCCGATCAGGCCTTTGTCCAGTCGCAGGCGAAATCGAACGAAGCGCTCGCAGCCGCCCGTGAGCAGACGTTTGCTGATGGTAAGCTCTACTTTGTTTCGCGGCCGGATACCGGCCGCGTTGAGTCCGGGGACGGACTTGTACGAATGGTGATCGGGCTAGATTACCAACTCAAGCCGGACAGCAAACCACCCGATGAGCCCTTTTCAATTGTTATGGCGTTTGCAGTGAAGGACACCGACACTGGACAACTATACGAACATAAGGGCATCTGGACGCCGCAGGAATTGAAGGACTTGAAATCCGGGCGAACGGGTGCCGTGCTGCTCGGTGCTTCATCGTTACGAGGCGAGGGAAACGCCACGCTCTATCTCACCAAGAAAGAAGATAATGAAACGCCCATCTCCAACAAGATTTCTGTTCCCGTTCTGTTCAAATAACATCCAATGGTAATGAAGGCGTGCTGGGCATAACAATCAAATGCAGCCGACGAACATGGCCCGTCGGCTTCGGTTGTAACTCCGTCCTTCAGCGGGCCATGTTCGCGGCTGATTTGAAACGTTATTTGGCACCAGACGCATGACTGCATACCGACTCAGCGCGACAACTCAGGATGACGCCACGATCTGCGGGCAAATCGGCGGGACACCTCATCTTCCAGCATCCGGTAACTGGCCTCGCTGTCGAATTTGCGCGTCGGACATGATCGCCTTTCTCGATCTCGTTCTTCCCCCATGCGATTCAGCCCCGTTCCAACCTGGAAGCCGTTTACAGGTATTCGCCTGTCGCGAGCATGACGATATTGCAGGAACAATCTATTCCGACTACTCAACGTTTGATTCGACCAGTCGCCAACAAAAGCTTCCACCGCAGTTTTGGAACATTACTGACGGCCATTATCTCTTGCAACTCTTGCCTCCGTCAGCACGGACTTCTGAATCGCAACAAGAATCGAGGCTGATTCCTCAGCTTGTATCCGCATCGCCAACAGAGGACGACGTGGAAGACGGGTTCAAAATGTACGGTGAACCATTTTGGCTGCAAGATGCGGAGCCGCACAGTTGTTCGTGTGGCGCTCCGACGAAGCTTTTGCTTCAGATTCCAGATGGTCATGGCTTCCAAATGGCCCATGGCGCTGAACCACAACCGAACTCATTTTCAAACGCCGAATACTGTATATCCCTTGGCAACCAGCTCTACTTGCTCGGTTGCTCGAGACAATGTGATCGACTTGCACTTTGGCCTGTGCTCCAAAACTGACAAGCCAAATAACCAAGCGTTGGACGTGCGGACTGGAAATGGTTTGATGACAAGCGGGTGTGAACCCCGCCGGAGTAGCTCCTAGCCAGAGGCTCCGTATCAAGTGTTGCAGCGTTGGTATAAGGGCGGCAAAGTGGGTGGTAACCAGACACTCCCCCGAAGTCCAGCGTTGAAGCGTACACAGAAAGGACGCGAGGATGAACGGACCGGGCGTGGCCGTCCGGCTGTGAATGGTATTGAGCTCCGAAATCTTGGTAACTGTCGGATCCTGCCCAGGGTGTGTGCATGCCTGAAGGCAACATCGGTGACCGCGCCATGGCGAGCGGGCATCGGAGACCCGGAGTCGAAGGCCCATTCGCGTGTCACATGATGTCAGCAAGGCAACCAGTGAGATCCCCAGAGTTCTTGATCTGCCGTGACATACCCCTCACGGAGGATCGAGTATGCCTAACAAGCCTCACAAGCAAGGACCGCAAATGACTTTGAGGAATTCGGATGACCGAATAGTACCGCTGAAGCGCGAAGACCAATCGCGGGGATCGAAGCCGGGTAACGCCGGTGCAGGGAAGGCGGTCAGGCCATCACGCGATTCAGACGACCCATCGCCCACACCCAGTGGTGGAAAATCGGTGCTGGACCGGCTGGATCGCATCACCAAACGAGCGGAATCGCATCCGGAGGAGGCGTTCAATAACCTCTTCTCGCTGCTCAACGACGAGCTGCTCTGGGATGCTTTCCGGAAGCTCAAACGAGACAAGGCACCGGGGGTTGACGGCGTCACGGTGGATCAATACGAGGAGCACTTGCCGGAGAACCTGCAAGACCTGTTAGCCAGATTGCACCGGGGCGCGTACCACCCTCAGCCCAGCCTGCGTTGCGACATCCCGAAAGGGAACGGCAAAACGCGCCCGCTGGGCATCGCCTGCGTGGAGGACAAGATCGTACAGCGTGCGGTCGTGATGATCCTGGAGCGGATCTACGAGGTGGATTTCTACGACATTTCGTATGGTTTCCGTCCGGGACGGTCCTGCCATCAGGCGCTCAGTGTGCTCGGTCAGATCATCGGCACGCGGAAAGTGAACTGGATTTTGGACGCAGACATCCGTGGCTTCTTCGACAACGTTTGTCATGAACGTATGGTCGAGTTGCTACGCCAACGGATCGCCGATCCGCAGATGCTTGCTCTGATCGGGCGCTTTCTGAAAGCTGGCGTGATGATCGACGGTCGCCGCGAGGACACCGACGAGGGAGTCCCGCAGGGCTCGGTTCTTTCTCCCTTATTAGCCAACGTTTATCTGCACTACGTTTTGGACCAGTGGTTCGAGCGAGAGGTGAAACCGCGGCTACGAGGGGAAGCGTACATGATCCGCTACGCGGACGATTTTATCTGTGCGTTCGAGCTGGAGTCCGACGCGAGACGCTTTCAAGCCGTGTTGCCGAAACGGTTGGCCCGGTTCTCGTTGGAGGTTGCCGAGGAGAAAACGCAACTGCTGCGGTTTGGTCGCTTTGCCCGGCGCGATTGCCAGCGTCTGGGCGAAGGGGCGCCGGGGACGTTCGATTTCCTTGGTTTTACCCATTACTGCGGTCAGAGCCGCGCGAAACGGTTCAAGCTGAAACGGAAGACGGCCAAGAAGAAATTCCAGACGAAGGTACGCGACTTAAAGAACTGGCTCCATCTGCACCTGACGACCCCGTTGTCGGAAGTGTGGGCGACTTTGAATGCGAAGCTTCGGGGACACTATCAGTACTACGGAGTCAATGACAATTGGCCCTGGCTGATGAAGTACCGGGGCATGGCCAAACGGCTGGCATTTCGCTGGCTGAACCGGCGCTCGCAATCGAAGTCGAAGAATTGGAAGGAGTTTTACGCGTACCTGGATCGCTTTCCCTTGGCCTCGCCGCGAAAGCTGACGGACCTGATTGCGATGACCCGGACACGGTGATCGGTTGTTGGTGAGAAGTGATGGTTGGGAGCCGGATGCGTTAACAGCGCTCGTCCGGTTCTGAGAGGGGGTTGGGCAGCAATCGACAGGGACGAGATATTGTGACACCACCAGAGGAAACGGGTGGCAACAGGGAATACGAACTTCGTCCTAAATCGCAGAGCCCCAACCCTACTCGCCCATCGCGACCGGGACCAAGAAGCCAATTCCTCGACCAGCTGATCGCGGTTGTCTATGCAGATGGTGATCACCTCGACGTCCGGCCGCCCGCTGACCGCGGCGATGAACCCACCGCCCTTGGCCGCGACAGTGGCCAGCACGGGCACTCGGCTATCCAGCACGCGGGTGACGGCCTCGGCGAAGACGCGGCTCAGGCACCTTTCCCCCCCCATCGTAAACTTCGTCGCCCTGCGTGCCCAGTCGGACTGAGGGTCGATACTTTCCCCGGCGCGCCGCGGGAGCTACAAAGGGCGCATGGAATGGGAAAAACGAGAAACAACGGCACCGGCGGGAAAGGCACGCTCGACCCCGCCAGCGGCGATCCGGCAGGTGCTGGATGCAGGATCGCGACCACGCCTACGTCGCCCCGCGTCCGCCGTTCGCCGACGCCGCGTTCGCGGCCGAAGTGGCGGCTGGGCTTTGGCGATGATTCGGCAGCGGCTTGGTTAGCGGACAGATCGCCAAGATTGCAGCGATGCTCCAGGCGTGCTAGAATCCCCCTGATAGGCTGCACGGGTTGGGCGATGTCAGCATGAGTGCAGCTTCGTTCGCCCGCCCCAATTCAGGTTTGCGAGACGGACTCGTTAATGGACGACCAATCCAACGGCAACCGACAAGTGCTCTCCGCCGCAGAACTGCAGCAGATCGAGCAGGTCTGCGAGCAGTTCCGAGCGGCCTGGGAGGCCGGGCAACGTCCACGGATTGAAGACTTCCTTGCCTCAGCTTCCTCCACGACTCGTGCCGGCCTGCTTCAGCGTCTCTTGGGCCAGGAATTGGCCTACCGCTCTCGATCCGGCGAGATGCCCAAGCCAAAAGAATACGAACAGCGTTTCCCAGCTAACGTAGCAACGGTTCGACAGGCATTCTCACGTCCGCTGCACTCCATATCGGGGCATAGCACATATTCCAAGCAGAACGTTGCGGCATCGGAAACAGAAACGCAGCAGTATGAAGGCTCCCAAGCGCGGGAAACTCACGCGTCTGAGCAGCCCGAGCATATCGGTCGATACAAAGTGACCGGCATCCTCGGGCGTGGCGGCTTCGGCAACGTCTACCGCGCCCGCGACGAAGAGTTGCAGCGGGACGTGGCCATCAAAGTCTGGCGCCGGGAGCGCTTCGCCGAAGACGAGCAAGTCGAGCAACTCCTGCAGGAGGCTCGTCACGTCGCCCGTCTGGAGAAGCACCCGGCCATTGTGGGCGTGTACGACGTGGGGCGTCAAAAAGACGGCAGCGTCTTTATCGGGTTCGAGTACATCGAAGGGCACTCGTTGGAGCAGAAACTGAAATCCCAAAAGCTCGCTCCGGACCGTGTGTGGGAAATCATGATGCAAGTGACGTCGGCGATCCAGCACGCCCACGCCACGGGTTTGGTTCACCGTGATCTGAAACCGGCCAACGTGCTGCTGGACACCGACGGCAATGCACACGTGGCCGATTTCGGTCTGGCGATCGACGATCAGAGCCAGCGGTTCCACGCGGGGGAAGTGTCGGGTACTCCGGCCTACATGGCCCCGGAACAGGTTCGCGGCGAGGCCCATCGGCTGGACGGGCGAGCAGATCTCTGGGCGGTGGGCGTGATGCTGTACGAGATGTTGACCAGGCGGCGGCCATTTCAAGGCCAGACGCACCAAGAGCTGTTCGATGAGATCCTGCACCGCGAACCCAAGCCGCCGCGCCAGCGGGACCCGGAGATACCGGTGGATCTGGAACGGATTTGTCTGAAGTGTCTGACGAAATCCGTCACCGAGCGTTATCTGACAGCGGCCGATCTGTCCGAAGATCTGCGTCATGCACAGGAGGCCCCGCAGCGACGCAAACGCAAGCTGGTGACCATCGCCTCAGCCGCAGCGGCGGGGCCGGTCATCCTGGGAGCCGTCTGGGCATGCCTTGTCATGGCCCGCAGCCAGTCGGTGATCAGCGTCCAGCCGAACGCTGGACTGAAGATCCGCCATCGGGCCACGTTACGCGGCCATACGGATGCGGTGTGGTCGGTAGCTTTCTCGCCTGATGACCGCACGTTGGCTTCGGCCGGCGTGGACATGACGGTCAAGCTGTGGCATGTCCCGGACGCTCACGAAATCCAGCGGCTGACGGGACACCGCGGTGAGGTTCGCTGTGTGGCTTTCGCGCCCGGTGGGGAGACATTGGCTTCCGCCAGCAACGATCACTCGATCATGGTCTGGGTGCGGGAAAGCGGCGAGATGAGGCGGCAGATCACAGGCCACACAGGCGATGTGCGCACCGTGGTGTTCTTGCCGAACAGCAATCAACTGGTGTCCGCCAGCGTCGACAAGACGATTCGGTTCTGGGATCTGCAATCGGGCAGCGAGAAGAAACGGATCGAAACGCACAAGGCGGCAATCCAGAGCGTCGCCTGTTCGCGGGATGGAGCGACGTTGGCTTCATCCAGCGACGACAAGACAATCGAACTGCGCAGTGCGGAGACCGGAGAGTTGCAGCGTACACTGACAGGGCACACAGACGGCGTTTCACAGGCGGCGTTTTCGCCCGATGGACGACGAGTGACGTCTGCCAGCTGGGACAAGACCATCCGCATCTGGGACGTAGCGACGGGCAAATTGCTGCGAACGATTAAAATGCACGACGACGCGGTCCGAAGCGTGGCGTTCTCGCCCGATGGGAAGCGGTTAGCCTCCGGCGGGAACGACAACACGATCCGGTTGTGGGCCGCCGAAACCGGTCAGGAGTTCGCGACACTCCGCGGCCACACCGGGCCAGTGACGTCGGTCGCGTTTTCGTCGGACGGCAGCATCCTCGCCTCCGCCAGTGCGGGCAAGACGGTCATGATGTGGGAGTTGGAAGAAGCCGAACCGCCAACGCCCGAAAATCGCTCCATCGTGAAGCAGCCGACCCGTAAACAGAGCAAGCCACCGGCGTCAGAGCCTGGGCAGTCGGACACCACGTCGCAGGTGGCGAGCGATGGCAAAGCACCCGTCTCGGCGGCGGAGCCAAGACGTGCGGAGTGGGTGCCGCTGGTCAAGTCCGAGGAAGATCTGAAGGCATGGCAGAAAACCGGCCCGGGAACCGTAACGTTCGACGGCGGCGACTTGCGTGTGCGGAATGCCGCCGTTACCCACCCGACGCCGGCGGCCGACTTGGCGATCCGCACGCAGATCCAAAACGAAGTCAACGTCAAGCCCAACGTCAGGCTGCTGCTGCGCGAAACACCCGCCGGCTCTTACGCGGCGGTTCTGGAGAACGGTAGCAGGCTCGTGGTCGGTGTGACCGAAGGCAAGAAATGGCGGGAGTTAAAGAGCGTCCCGGTCGACGTTCCGGCTGGCCATCCCCTGGTACTTGAGTTCTCCGCCGTCGGTAACGTACTGACCGTTCTGCTCAACGGCAAGCCAGTGATCGAAGTCCGGGATTCCACGTACAGCTACGGCTCGCCGGGTCTGGCTGCCGGGGATGGCACGATGGTGTTCAAGGACGTCCAGGTGAATGCGGCGCAGGGACAAGAACCAGGACTGGCCAAGACGCCGGAGAAGCCGCCAGCCTCCGTACCCTCGACGACGGATGCCGAATCGTCCACACCCAAATGGAATCTGCCTAAGGACGCGCCATCGCCAGCCATTGCACCGTTCGATGCAGCCAAGGCGAAGCAGCATCAGGAGGTGTGGGCAGAATATCTCGGGGTGCCCGTCGAGATGACTAATCTCATTGGTATCCGCTTTGTGCTGATCCCGCCGGGCGAGTTCGACATGGGATCGACGGAAGAGGATGTCTCCAAGCTGTTGGAGCGAGCCAAAGCCACGAACGGGTCGAGTTGGTCTGTCGAGGAATTGCCCTCCGAAGCTCCCAAGCATCGCGTGCGGATCACGAAACCGTTTTGGCTCAGTCGCCACGAAGTCACGCGGGGCCAGTTCCGCCGGTTTGTGGACGATCGTGGATACCAGTCGGAAGCCGCGCGGGACGGCAAAGGGAGCACCCGATTGGTGGACGGCCAGTGGAAGCAAGATCCGCGTTTCGTCTGGAACCGGGACCAAGGATTCGAGCAGGCGGACGATCATCCTGTGGTGAACGTGACGTGGAACGATGTGGCGGCATTCTGTACATGGTTGTCGGAGAAGGAAGGCGAGAAGTCCCACTTGCCGAGCGAGGCCCAGTGGGAATACGCGTGCCGGGCGGGGACCACGACGACGTGGTATTCGGGTCAGGATGAGGCTGGCTTGAAAGCCAGCGCGTGGTACGAAGCCAACGCGGGAGGAAAGACGCATCCTGTGGGCCAGAAGGCGCCGAACGCGTGGGGTCTGTACGACATGCACGGCAACGTCTGGGAATGGTGTCAGGATTGGTGGGCTGTGGATTACTACGGGGCGTCGCCGCTGGACGATCCGCCCGGGGCGTCAGGAGGCTCGGCCCGGGTGCTCCGGGGCGGCGGTTGGCACGACGACGCGTTGATCGGCAGGGCGTCGCACCGCGCCAGGTACCCGCCTGGCCCCCGCGATGAGAACCTGGGCTTCCGCCTCGCGAGGATAGTTTCCTTGCCGTCACCGTCGCGGTAGTGGAACCTAAAGCGGGGCCGCAACGCTCGTTCAGACCGTCCAAGCCAGAGCGGAAGGCAAAGAAAATCCTTGCAATGCCACCCCTTGCGCGTGTAGGCTATCGCTCGAATAGCCCGGCAATATCCAAGCCAGCCGGCCAAAGAACGCGGATTCAGGTGCGGGATATTGCCGGGGAGAATTACAGGTTCACTTCAACCGCTTTGGAGTCAGACCATGCATCACGTATCCCGTCGAGCGTTCACCGTGGTCGAGCTGTTGGTAGTCGTGATCATTGTTGCAACCTTGATCGCGCTCTTGCTTCCTGCGGTGCAGACCGCGCGTGAGGCGGCACGCAGGTCAAGCTTGATGAGTAAGACACAGGGACCGAAAGAAGCGACGGTGCAGGACAATCAAGGTACCGCGGCATCGGCCCCGCTCCCCCAAGCTCGGATGCAGGAATTTGCTGCCGAGATTACGCTAACGCCCCGACTCAGTGTAGGCACGGCCGTACCAGAGTCCATCTACGAAGCGCGGTTCAAGGGTAAGATCCAGGCGATACGTCCGAATGAGCAAGCAGGCGAATGTGAAATCGGATTACCGCTGCCCCCGCAGATCATTTCCCTGTCAGACCTAGCGATCAATGCCGCCAGTCAACCCAGTGAAAACGTGATGATCCGCGACGGAAAGCTGCTATGGCGCGGCGTGTTGCCGGCCGACGCGACCTCGATAGATGTCACGTACACGGCCGTGGGCAAGGGGCTGTACGAACTGGCTGTCGCGCCCGGCGGAATTCTCGACAAGTACGAGGTATCGCTCGTCGCGAATGGATCTGACGTGCGATTGCTGGAATTGTCTCTCCAACCTACGAGCCTGGACCGCTTGGCTGGTATCAGCACGTACCGCTGGAGCTACGAGCGACTGCTGTTCGGACGCCCTGTCCGGGTCGACGTACTGGGGATCGCCCCCATCGATCGGCTCGGCGAGTTGACGTGGCTGGGTCCAATCAGCGTGATCATCTTCGGCATTCTCGTCGGACTGGTGGTTCAGGCCGCGTCGGTGTCCCGGTTCGACGTCTGGATGCTGCTTCTAACCGTCGGCACGTTTGCCGGCGCGTATCCCTTGATGTACTTCGCCCAAGAGTACATCTCGTTGGGGCCGGCGGTGGTGGTGTCGGCGGCGATCGCGATTTCGATCATCGGCGTGCGCGCCTGCACCCTGATGGGCTTCTGGCGCGGGTTTTCGGGCGTCGTCATTCCCGCAGCGGCGATCATGTCCGTCACTCTCGTCGCGGCCATCTGGACTTCGCTTCAGGGCATCTTACTCACGGCCATGGCGCTGGGCTTCTTCATCGCCGCAATGATGCTCATGCCCGCGGTCAATAAAGCGTCGACGACTTTCTGGTTGCCCCGCCGTGATGTAACGCCCCCGTCCGCACCCGCACAATACCCAGAGGCACATGGAAAAGCACAACAACAGGACGAATCGGCCTCAAACTAGGCGAATTAAGCGTTGGACCAGAGCCGCGATCTGGTCTGGCAAAATGGTGGCGTTGACTCGTCGCGGCTGGGTCAACGGGATCGTTATTTCGCTAAAATGATCGCTGCTCAGGAGACAGATCTGTCCAAACGTCAGCCCGCCTGCGGGCGTCACCGCAGGACTGTGCTGGCTCGTAGCGTTGTCGCGGTTTGCCTGCTCCCAGTGCTTGTTTACCTTTGCCTGCAAACGGATCATGCGAGGCTCAAGGGGATGCCCATGGAATCATGGCGGCTGGTGCCCCTGATCGCGACTGCGGCTGCCTGTGCTCTGGCAGGAAAGCGATTTCTGAATTCCGTCGCTGGGGTCTTCCTCGGTGGGATCGGGGGTGCATTCGGGACGCTCGACAACTTCGCAGGGCCGTACGGTGGCGTGGTTGGTCGCGTGACGGGAGCAATCGTAGTCGCCGTTCCGATCTTGGACAAACCACGATCGACGGTGACATCCGCCAGTGCGACATCGACGGATGATCAAAGCACGGGGCACGATGGAACATGAGCAAATAACAAACGATCGGGACCGGAGCCCCGGATTGCCCCGTGCCCTTCCGACAGCACTTGGCATGTGGGCCCGCACGAGGTGGTTCGGCCTCGAACGGCAGGCCCGCACCGGTGATCCAGCGGGCTTGCTGAGTGATACTCGTAGGATCGGCCGTTCAAGGCTGACAAATCACGATGGCTGGTGGCCAACATTGCTTTAAGCGTAGGTGGCCAATGGCGGGGTTG
>Ga0351867_10206_pt1 | contig 14291 bp, 15 predicted proteins | sample TotcelHFGM3001M8_FD_206779 | JGI IMG/M metagenome (GOLD analysis project Ga0351867, IMG submission 206779) | Enriched cells from coal bed in the Powder River Basin, Montana, United States - Total cells FGM rep2 HSBNCT.FGM.300.1.M8 ...
GCTCACCGACAAGTCACGTCAGGAGAACGATGCCGAGCACTCGTGGCATCTGGGCGTAATGGCGATCCTGCTGCTGGAGCACGCCCAGCAACCGCAGCTGGATCTGCTGCGGGTGTTGAAGATGGTGCTGATCCACGACTTGGTGGAAATCGACGCCGGTGACACGTTCGTCTACGATGACGCCGGGGCGGTGGACAAGGCGGAACGGGAGAACGCCGCCGCAGACCGCGTCTTCGGCCTGCTGCCGGCCGATCAAGCGGCCGAATTCCGGGCCATCTGGGAAGATTTTGAGGCTCGCCAGACGCCCGAAGCCAAGTATGCCGCGGCCCTGGATCGCTTCCAGCCCATGCTGCACAATTACCGGACCCAGGGGAAAGCCTGGCGCGAGCACGGGATAACCGCCAACCAGGTGATCGCCCGCAACCAGCACATGGCCGAAGGCGCGCCCGCGTTGTGGGAGTACGCCAGGGAATTCGTGGCAGACGCTGTCGCGAAGGGCTATCTGCGCCAGTGAACGATGCCAGCCTGGCGGCGGCATGTGCAACGGAGTGTCAGCTTTGCGGACATGCGCGAGATTCCCACAAATCGGGACAGCCGCGAAGCGGCGCCAGCACGTAGCCCACGGCGTAAGCCGTGGGTCGGGTACAGCACGTAGCCCACGGCGCAAGCCGTGGGTCGGGGGCGAGTTACAAATCGCCCAGCCGCGAAGCGGCGACAACAATCAGGGCCCAGCTGCCGCCGCTTCGCGGCTTGACGCCGTCTGTACCATCATGATCTGCGGGCTGACACCCGCAGCTACGCGCTGACGTCGCTTCGCGACTACGAAGGATGTGGGTAAAGACAAGGGGTGCTCCGCGAATTCCTGCCGGATGGATTCACCACCATGCGGGAAGAGGATTTTGCCAGTATGATGAAGCCTGACGGTAACTGAATGGGGCGTTCAACGAAGGGGGATACCATGCGAGCCATGAGCGTTTGGGTGTTGATCGCAACGGCGACAGCCGCTGCGGCCAGGGCGGAGGACGAGGACGTCACGGTGAAAACCATGCCGCCTTCTGTCGTGAAGACGATTCCGCAAGCGGGTGACACGGCGGTTGATCCTGCGACGAAAGAGATCCAAGTCGCGTTCAGCAAGGACATGTTGACGGATCGGATGTGGGCGGTGGTGCAGACGTCGAAGAAGACGTTCCCCACGATCGACGGCAGCATTCACTACCTGGACGACAAGCGAACGTGTGTGATTCCCGTAACGCTCGAACCCGGCAAAGCCTACGTTTTGTGGTTCAACCAAGGGCGTTTCAATAGCTTCCGGGACACGGACAACCATCCCGCTGTGCCGTACCTGCTCGTGTTCCAAACCAAGAGCAATTGACGTTTGAAGCGGCTGGGGCTCGGCAACCCGCCACGCCGTCGCTGCCATGAGGCAAAGAACATCAGCGGAATGAGGATGAACGAGATGTCGGAACCACAATCCACCTACTTCGACCAAGCGGCTGCGACCTGGGACGACAATCCGGTCAGGGTAGCCTTGATGAAAGCCGTGGCCGGAGCCCTGATCCGCCAAGCCCGGCCGACGCCCAAAACGGCCATGCTTGACTACGGATGCGGCACGGGACTGATCAGCTTCTTCCTGGCTCCCCACGTCGGCACGGTGACCGCGGCCGACAACTCCGAAGGGATGTTGACCGTCCTGCAGCAGAAGATCGAGCAGAGCGGCGTGAAGACAATCCGGGCCATTCGTCTGGATCTGGAACGCGATCCCTTGCCCGACGAGCGTTACGACTTGGTCGCGACCAACATGGTCATGCATCACGTCGCTGACACGCTGGGGTTGTTGCGGAAGTTCCACGCCCTGCTGCGTCCTGGCGGCGTGCTGTGCATTGCCGATCTCGACACCGAGCCGGGTGTGTTCCACGACGCCCAAGCTGCCACGACCGTACATCATCACGGCTTCGACCGGCAGGAATTCAAGGGACTGATGGTCCAGGTTGGATTCTGCGAGCCGCGGGACATCACCGCCCACACGATTCGCAAGCCGGTGGCGGGCGGCGGCGAACGTGACTTCCCGGTGTTCCTGATCACGGGCAGGAGGTAGCATCCATGGCTCCCAAGCATTCGTGGATCGGCCTGATCGTATTGCTGGTCGTCTGTTTCGCCGCGGCGGGCCTTGGCTCCGTTGCGACCACGCCCAGCATCCCGACCTGGTATGCCACGCTGGCCAAACCGTCGTGGAATCCGCCGAACTGGATCTTCGGCCCCGTCTGGACCGCGTTGTACATCTGCATGGCCGTGGCCGCGTGGCTGGTTTGGCGGCAGGGCGGTTTGCAACGGGCCCGAACACCGCTGGCGCTGTTCGCCGTCCAGCTGGCGCTGAACGCGGCGTGGTCGTGGCTGTTCTTCGGCTTCCACATGCCGGGCGCCGCGTTCCTGGAAATCCTGGTTCTGCTGGCGGCCATCGCGGCGACAACCATCGCGTTCTGGCGCCGGTCGAAGGCTGCCGGTATCCTGATGCTGCCGTACTTGGCCTGGGTCGCGTTCGCCAGCGCGCTGAACTTTGCCATCTGGCGGCTGAATGCCTGAGCCGTCTGATTCCGCCATGGGACCACAACAATTGTCGACCAACGTGGCGTGGAAAGCAGGACAGCGGCACCTAATCTTTCACCTAATCTTTCACTTGATCTTTCACTTGATCTTTCACTTGATCTTTCACTTGATCTTTCACTTGATCTTTCACTTGATCTTTCAAAGACGAAGAAGATTAAGTGAAAGATTAGGTGAAAGATTAGGTGCAGTCGGGTCAACGCACGATAACGGAACCACTGCCTTGCATGCTACAGACGCTGACGATGCTGCGCGCAAAATGCGTCGAGCTTGCGTTTCGTGTCGGCCGCCAATTGCTGCTTCATCAGGTGCTCCGAAGCGCGGCGGGCAATGAAGAATTCTCGGTGGTCCAACAGGCCCGCGACATCCGCTTCGACCCGCCCGGAAAAGAATCCTTTCGCGTCCAGCAGTCGGAGGATCAGATGAACTTGAAAAAAGGGCAGCCGGTCCAGAACACCGCTCAATCCCTCGAGCGTCTCGGCTGGCAAGTCGGGCTGGGCGGCGAAATAATCCAAGATCATCGGACTATAGTTGCCGGTCAGGCGACAGTAGGATTCGATCAGCCGCCCGTGCAGTTGCCGCTTGTCCTGCATCGCCCCATGCAGAAACTTGAGTGAAAGCGCGATGTGCTCACGATCACCAGCCTCGAGGATGTGAAACACGTCGTCAACGAACTGTTCATCGACCGGGCAATGCCGCACGATGTGCTTGAGTGCGAAATCGGCTTCGCGGCGATCCTGAGATCGCAGCAGTCGCCGAAGATAACTGGGCGTACAACGCTGTTCCGTCAGATGCTGCAGTTTTTGGACGATTTCGCCGTTGGCCCAGCGCCACATCGCCCAGCTGGTAAAGGCCGCGTCATCGACCACGGCATCCTTGACCGTCTGGGGAGTCGCGCCCGACCAACCGTCGATCCCCGCCGTTTCCGTCGCTTCCGGGACCGGCGTGACCAGGATTTCCAACGGGTGAGTGCCCAGAATCGAGTCGCGATCCTTCAGGATTTGGTCCAGCTTGGCGTAATCTGCAGCCAAGAAAGGCACGTGCTTCTTCTTCGTCAGCGGCGTGTCCGCAGGGTATTCCAGCCGCTGGTAATAGCCCAGTGCGTCCCAGTACATGGTCAGCTTGACCATCCGGCACAGCTCATCCATGCAAACGTGCGTCGTGAAGGACAGGGCATAGCCGGCGGGAAAACCGTGTTCGTCGCTGAACTGAATCACGCGGTACGGCCGCGGCGGTAGCGCCGGCGAAACCGGATCGGACAACTCGACCTCAATCGTGGCTTGTTTGTCGCCAGCCTGAGCGGCAATCAAGCCGACCGTCCCGACGACAAGGAAGATGGAAAGAAACTTCTTGGTGCTCATAGCGGATGGCATGGATTTGGCAACACAGGTTTGGCGAGAAAGGACCGGTGACGCAGGGATCGATAGGATCGTCCCGACCAAGTATATCGCACAGGTTCCCGTGCGACACCCCCGTTTTCGCCCAGGAAAAAAGTGCCCTCGGCGGGCCTCGGCGATTTTGTTCTCGCCGCGCAGCTTCTCGCCTGCGGCCTGTTCGAGTATTCTACAAAAATCAGAATCCAAAAACGCCATCCAGGAGAACCTTACGATGACTTACCGATCTGCCTTTGTTCTGGCGACCTTAGGTGCCGCCCTGTTCCTGCCGTCGTCGCGGGCCCAGGCCCAGAAGCACGAGCTTGTTCATGCTCAAGACGGGTCCGGCGTCTTCGGTTACAAGGACACACCGGTGCAGCCGTGGTCGGGTTTTCACGTCCACGACCCAGACCGGCCGGCGCCGCCGATCGTGACGCCCGGCCCGTTGACGCCGGCGGAACAGGCGGCCGCCCCGTCCGATGCCTTGGTGCTGTTCGACGGCCGCGGCCTGGACCAGTGGCAAGCGAACGAGTGGCAGGTCGTGGACGGCTGTCTGGTCGCCACCACTGGCCCGATGCGGACGAAGGAGGAGTTCGGGGATTGCCAGTTGCACTTGGAGTGGATGGTCCCGGAGGAGCCGACGGAGAGTATCTGGAATCGCGGCAACAACGGCGTGTTCTTGCTGGGAGTCATCGAGGTGCAGATCTTCGATTCGTCTTCGGTCAAACTGTATCCCGACGGCCAAGCGGCGGCCGTTTACGCCCAGACGCCGCCGCTGGTAAACGCCTCGCGCAAACCGGGCGAGTGGCAGACCTACGACATCGTCTTCACGGCGCCTCGGCTGGACGATGCCGGCAAAGTCTGTGAGCCCGCGCGGCTGACGATGTTCCACAACGGGATTTTGGTGCATCGCAACCAGGAGATCTTCGGCCACACGCCGCACCTCCGCTTGGCTACTTACGATGGCGTCCCAGCCCAAGGCCCGCTGGCGCTGGGTGCCCACGGTTGTCCGGTCCGCTTCCGCAATATCTGGATTCGCCGGCTGTAGCAACCCGTCCCCAGTTTGAGCCAGTCAACGCCAATTGATTTCATCCCGTTTCTGTTCCGGAGTGGGGGCGGAGGGATGCATGACCTCTTCATGCGTGGGTCCGCTCTGCCATCCGTGGGCCTATTCCTGCATCTGGACCAGCCACCTGACTTTCCCCAGGCGGGACGATTGCGACTGCTCCCAGCGTACCCGCGATCATCTGAGCACGATTTTATCAAACGAACTCAGCGGGAACGTGCCGGTACCGGCACGCCGATGCGGCAGGGCTGGCGGCTGGTCTGGCGACGGAGAGTTGTTAAGCTGATGACAGCTTACCAGTGTTTCCTCCGCTTCTTGACTGGGAGACCCCCGACGATGACTTTAAACCACCCAATCACGCGTCGCGCGGCGTTGCAGGGGATCGCCGCCTGGATCGGCACGGCTCGGTTTGCGCACTCCGCGGAGCCGTCCACCGGCGGCCGATTCATTGAGAAACAGCAAACCGGTGCCGAGATCTGGCAGGTCACCACCGAGGAATTCGACCAGTCGGACATCTACGGCGAAGTCCCGTACTGCTCCCGCGACTCACGGCACTTCGTCTACGCCCGGCGGAACCCGGCGCTGAAAACAAACCGGACCGAGTTCATGTTGGTGGAACTGGGCACTTGGAAACAGCAACGGCTGGACACGGGGATCAGCATCTCGGGCTGCGCGATCTCGCACGACGGGCTGTTCTATTACCTGAAGCAGGCGGACGATGGTTCGAGGGCCCTGATGCGCGCCGACTTGGAAAACGGCCAGGTGACAGCGGTCTACCGGCTGCCACCGGGCTTGTTAATCCGCAGCCTGGGGACGGTCACCACCGATGGCCGGTACTACGCCGGTGGCACGATGACCGAGCCGGGCTGGAAGATGTTCGACATCACCCTCGTCGACTTGCAGCAAGGCGAACACCGGATTCTGGATCGCGACCCTTTCATCCTGAACCCGCATCCGCAGTTCGAGCCGGGCGAGGGGCGGATGTTGATGATCCAGCACAACCGCGGTGGAAAATATTCGCCGGATGGCCAGCTGGAGCGGCTGGTCGGTCCGGAAGGAGCGACCTTGTACGTGCTGTCGGTACCCGAGGGCGGCCGGACTGAACTGGCAGTCGGCACGCCGCACACCACTGCCTGCACCGGCCACGAAGCCTGGATCGGGACCACGGGCGAAATGCTGTTGTCGGTGTCGGCCAGCGGCGAGTTCCGTCCCGAACAGGGCAACTTGCTGGCGGTGCGTGCCGGACAACCGCCGCGCGTCGTCGCCCGCGGCTACCGCTTCAATCACGTCGGCGCCAGCCGTTGTGGGCGCATCTTCTCGGCCGACGACTGGCAGCCGCCCTACAAGATCGTCATCGGCAGCACGCAGGCGGAACGCGCGGCGGTGATCTGCGAGTCCAAGACATCCCCGACCCGCAGCCAGAACACGCACCCGCACCCCTACGTCACGCCCGATTTGAAATGGGTCATTTTCAACTCCAACCGCGCCGGCTCGGATCATATCTACGCCGCCCGCATTCCAGACGAACTCATGGCAAACCTGCTAAGAGGATGATCACCATGAACAAACACTTCTATGTCGCTTTGGCACTGCTCACCGCCGTTGCCTTGCCGGTCGTGGGCCAGCAGCCAACCGCGCCGATCGCGTCAACACAGCCGCCCATGCGAGTAATTCTCGATATCGACATGGACAGCGATTGCGACGATGCCGGCGCGCTGGCGCTGTTGCACGTACTGGCCGACCGCGGCGAAGCGGAGATCCTGGCCATCGCCGCCAGCTCGCTGTACCGCTGGTCCGTGCCGTGCATCGAGGTCATCAACCGCTACTACGGCCGGCCCGATCTGCCGATCGGCGCCCCGAAGCGTGACGCCGTCGATAGCCATGCCGGCTCGAAATACGCCCGCGCCATAGCCGAATCTGTCGCGACGCGGTGGCAGGCAAACGCCGACGCCCTGGACGCAACCGAGGTGTACCGGCGGACGCTCGCTTCGCAACCCGACCACAGCGTGGTCATCGTCAGCGTCGGCGATCTGACCAACATCCGCAATCTGTTGCGCAGCGGTCCCGACAGCCACAGCCGCCTGGCCGGCCCCGAACTCGTCCGGCGCAAGGTCATCCGTTGGGTGTGCATGGGTGGGCGTTATCCGAGCCACCTCGATCCCCGCGTGTTCGGCAACTTCAAGACCGACCCTGCCGCGACGGTCGAGGCCGCACGCGACTGGCCCATCGAAGTCGTTTTCTCCGGCCTCGGCGACAACATCCTCACGGGCTCACGTCTCCAGGAGACGCCGCCGAAGAATCCTGTGCGGCGGGCCTATGAGTTGTACCTCGGCAAACAGCCGGCACGACCAAGTTGGGACCCCATCGCGGTCCTGTACGCCGTACGTCCCGATGCCTTGTTCTGGCGACGGCGCACCGAAGGCCATAACCATATCTTTCCCAACGGCACCAACGAGTGGCGATCCGAGCCCGACAGTTCCACCCACGTCCTGCTGGAACTCGTCGCCGGTGCCGACGAGGAAGTCGGCCGCACCATCGACGAGCTGATCATTCAGCCCCCGCGCCATCTCGCTCCGTAACGCCGCGTTTCGCCGGACTCAACCAACGAGCCGATCCGGGGTCCACGACTTGAAAGGAAGCTCCATGACCAAGCAATCCATCTGTCAGTCGGCGGTTCTGGACTGCTGCTTGCGTGGCTGGCTGGATCATCGGCTGATGAGCCGAAGCCAATTTCGCCCATCGGCCCGGGCTACGCTCTGGCGTGGCATGACGAATTCGACGGCGAACGGTTGGACACGGGGAAGTGGACGTATCGCATCGACACCCGTTTTTGGAGCGCGCAGCGTGCCGAAAACGTCTCGGTGGCAGACGGTTACCTGCGTCTGGCCTTGAAAAAGGAAAAGCAGGGCGAGTTCGAGTACACTGCGGGCGGCGTGATCAGCCGCGAGACTTACACGTCTGGGGCTGCGAGTTCACGCCACAGCGAATCGATTACTACTTCGACGGGCGTTTGGTCCAATCGCTGGACGCGACCATCATTCCGCACGGCCCGCAGAATTTTCGTCGGCGGTAAAGTACCTGGCAGCAACACCGGCGTTTGAGGCTCCTGGGTTTACCCCAGGGGAGTTTCACCTTTCATCCCAGAAGACCCGACACAAAATATCCTTTCCGCTGCCGCTGCCGCCGGCGGCGGCGGGAAGGGTGGGATGTCGGGCGGTCGCGTTGCTAGGCGGAAGGTGGAACTCCGCCGAGGTAAACTCGGTGGCCTCCGATTGAACGGCAGATAACCGCTCATGTTGCCGGCTCCGTTCAGATACCGGACTGAACACCCCTGCTCACGACGCCCACCTACCGACTCGTCATCGTGGCTAGGTCCCACTGGCTGGCATCTGCCGAGACGACCGCTTGGCGGCCGTGGCCTGTCACTTCTCCGAGCCCAGCGGTCCAATCGGTTGTTTCGAGATGACGATCTCGTCCAGGTACAGGTGATGATCCTGCTCGGCCGTCCACGTGCCGCCCAGATAGACGTTGATCCACACCGCTTCGATCTTCAGCCTGTCGACGGCGCGAAACCGCGAGTCCGTCTTCTCAAAGGCCAGCTGACCGTCCACCCACCCGCGCAGGACGCCGTCCGGCTGACCCGGCGTATTCAGCCGTACGTACTGCTCGATGCAATACCAGCGATTGTTTTCCAGAAAACCCAGCTTGTCGCGGTCCCAGACCCAGTTGGAGCCGTAGATCCCCTTCATGTCCATGTGGTAGCAGTAGAACCCGATCGGCGTACGGCCGTCCTTCTGCCCTTCGAACAATCCGCGGGCGGACCAGCCGTCGGTCCCGTTCACGGGCCGGCCGCCCCACCCGGCCTTTCCGTAGGTCCCGCCGATCCCAGGCAACTTGCCGCCGTGGCGCGGCGTCCAGTCGTCAGCGAATCGCAAGTAGTATCGAAAATAAACCTCCTCCGGCTCGTGCCCTAGACGTTTCTTGAATGGGAACGCCAAACTGAGCCCGTAGTGTCCGCCCTGCTCGACGCGAACACGTAGTGCCCGGCCGCGCAGTGGCTCGAACTTTCGCTCTGGGTCTGACTGGACCAACTGCGTCCGCTCCGGCGGTTTCGCCAAGCCCCACTGCTGAAGCCATGCGTCGGTGTCGAAGTCACAGTACAAGATCACCTGCGGCAAACCGCCGTTCGGTGGCGATTCTGCTCCCCAGGCGCAACATGCCGTCAGCCCGAACACGAGCCATGCCCGTTGTATCATCGTTGCTTCCTCCCCATTGCGTTATCGATTCAGCGCCTCGCGGTGACGCCGTGTGTCACGCTCGATCTGCTCGCGGCTCTCGTACGGTAGGTAGGCCGCTCGCATCACAAAACCGTATGCCTCACCGACCTGATAATCCTGGATGAACCATTGGAAGTCCCAGGCCGGATTCCCCGAGCCGCCTCCGGAAGGCGACTGGGCCAGCCAGATGCGGTCGCATGCTCGGAACATCTGCACATAAGCCATCGAGTGACTGACGCCGAAATACCACGGCTCGGTATAGACGTACCGGGACGGATGGTTGACCAGCGTCAAAGGGAAATCAGCGTCCACCTGCGGCAGCGATGCCCGGTCGGCGGGCCCGTGCGTGCTGTCGGTTCCGTGCGCCGGCGAGACGGCTTCGATCCATCGTGGCGGGCCGTTCTCGTCGCGTCCGTGTCCCCGGAAGAAGATGGCTCCCGATTCCGGTTGATGGATGTAGCTGGCCCAGAACAGCCCGATGTATCCGTTGCGGTAGCCGCCGGCTCTGGGAATGCACTCGAACGTGTACTCGATCGTTCCGTCTTCCAGCAGCTGGTAACGGCCGCAGCTTTCCAGCTTCCAGTTGGCCGTTGGCGGCTGGTAGACCTCGACGGTATGACGATCCACGACGCGCAGCTGCATGGGAGACTTGCGGGGTTCAAATTTTTCTTTCAGACCGGCCTCCGTTCCGTCGTGGATGTGTTCAAAGTTCAGTCCGGCCACCGCCGGCACGAACAGATTAGCGTCCCGGCGCCGGTGGGTCAGCGACGCCACGCCGTTGTAACCCGCCCGGTGGCCGGGCAGGTCCGGCAGATCCAACTGTGCGTTGTCGACGACGACGGCCCGTACGTCGCCTCGCTGCAGCACAACGTAATGCTCCTCGGCCAACTGGAAACGCACGCTGGAGTCGGTCAAGCTGGTGACGCCTGGCGCGGCCAGCGGATGTTTCGCGATGGCAACGCCCGGGATGCAGAAGGCGGCACACGCCCACAGAAAAGCGGCGGCAGACGAGGCCGGTGATCGACAGAAACGATCGGACTGGGCGAATCTTGCGGGTGGTAGCGAACTCGTCAGCATGTCTTCACGTTCTCCTTCCTGCGATGATCAAGCATTGTTGCAGATGGCGGCGGAAGATGACAGACTGGTTGAATACGTGGGTCGCGAATCATGCTGCCAGCGACCGATCCTTGGAGAATCGTCCATGAAGTGTTCTGACAAATGGCAATCTGTATTTGGCATCGGCCCATGGTTTCTGATGACGATCACCCTGGCCGCCCTGCCCCTGAAAGCTCCCGCTGCAGAAGACTCGCCAGCGTCAGCGACTAGTACGCAGTCGGCCGACGTGCTCGTGTACCGCACAGACCAGGGCGTATCCTTTCAGGTCACCGCTGAAGGCTTGTCCTTGATTCAGGTCGGCGGCAGGGATTTGGCCTGCGGCGGTTGGTCGGTGTTTAATGCGGAGCCGTGGTTCAAGGACTCCGGCTCGGGGCGGGTGGACACCAGGGCAAGCGCACTATGCTAGCACATCGAAACCCCGTATTTTTCGGGCTCTTCCGGCATCAGGTGCTTAATCGTGTCACTGCGCGGGGGCCCCTCAACGAATAGATAGCCCAAAACACCGGAAAACCGGTGCTAGCATAGTGCGCTCGCCCTGGGGTGGACACCAAGCCGTGGCGCGAGAAGTCGATCGCCGTCGTGGGACGACGGCAGGCCCGGGTTCGCCACATCAAAGGCGATATCACCTGCCTGATGGACTACACGTTCGCGGGAGAAGACCTGCTGATCTCCGCCCGCGTCGAGAACGAGCACGCGGAGGAGTCGCTCAACGTCGTCGGTTTCTCGGGCTTGGAGTTCAAGTTCGACCAGCCGCCCACAGGTCTGATGATGGTCCAGCACATCAGCTACTTTCAGGCCCATGGCGTGGGGCTCTGCCACCCCGGACACTGGTCCAGGATCGGCGGCAGTTACGCGGTGGACGGTTCGATGGGCGTGGGACTTTCGCCCTGGAAGACAGGCTGGAATCGCACGCTGTTGCTTTGGGACTACGCCGACTGGAACCCGGACAGGCGGGAGAAACTTCCCCAGCGGCGGCTGATGTACTTCGTCGTCGCCCCGGTCCCGGCGAGCGGGGCGAGGACTTTCGAGATGAAGATGCGTGTCAGCCCTGACCGCGACTGGAAACACCTGCTGGAACCGTACCGCGAGCATTTCCAGACAACCTTCGGCTCCGTCCGCTACAAGGCCGATTCCCGCTGGATCGCCACGGACTATCTGAACCACAGCCAGCAGGCCATTTCGCCAAGCAATCCCTACGGTTTTCATGGCGGCGCCCGGCGATTCGACCGGCCCGAAGGCGTCCAGGAGTTCTGCGACCGGCTGATCCCGGTGCTGAAACGGGCCAACGGGCAGGGAGTGATCGTCTGGGGCCAGAGCGGCGATGATCCTCGCGGGGCCATGTATCGACCCGATTTCGACATCCTGCCGCCCGAAGTGGAAGCCAACTGGACGGCGCTGGCTCAGCGTTTCCGCGAAGTCGGCCTGAAAATCGGCGTTACTACCCGGCCGTCGGACATGGCGGTACGGCTGGACTGGAAATCGGACCAGGTGATCTCGATCAACGCCGACGATCCCGGACACCAGGCCATGCTGTTGCGACGTTTCCAGAACATGGTCGAGAAAGGCTGCTCGCTCTTCTATCTGGATAGCTTCGGCAACGACCTGGAGCACGTGAAACTCATGCGGTTGCTCGCTGGAAGAAACCCAGTTGCGTTATCTCGACGGATTGGGCAACTGGAAGTCTACTCCAGGCACTCCGTAATCTTCTTCGTCACCTGCTCGACCTGAGCCGCGACGCCCTGGGCGTTGAAGTGCACGCCGTCCGGGGACCAGTATACAGGTTGGTCCTTTACCAGGCCGTACAGATCGTCCACGGCAATGCCTTCACGGGCCACGATCGCCTCGGCGATCTGATTTCTTGCCTGTAGGCGTAACAGCAGACCCTTGATCGCGTCGGCTCCACTTCGGCAGACGGTCCAACGTCACAAACAGCTCATGCCCGTGGACCTTCTTGACCCAGTCCGGCGGATTCCATTTCGGGTCCTTGCCCACGTGCCACGGCAAGCAGTATAGCCACCGTGGCCCACCCTTTGCCATGATCTCGGGGTTGGGCAATCCCTGGCATTCGCACAACGCGAGCATTTTGCCGGGCGTGACCTGGCCCATGATCTGAAACGCCTTCGGGAAACTGTCTTCCCGGAAGTCGGCCCAGCCGTACCAGGCGTTGGTGTAGATGTCGATGCCTGAGATGTCGACGTACTTGTCGCCGGGATAGAACCGCTTGCGGTACTCGATGGCCTCCACGTCCTTGCCGTGGTCGCCGGCCTTTAGTGCGGCGCTGTAGACCCAAATCAGATTGTGCAGCTTTCGCTCATGAACGAGGTAATCGAACACCATCCGCCACAGCTTCGCCGTGTTCTCGGGTGTCTTCGTGTCCGACCACCAGAACCAGCCGCCCTCGATCTCGTGCAGCGGACGCCACAGCACCGGCACCCTGGCCTTGGCCAACTGGTCCAGATAGTCGGCGTGCTGCCGAAGCTCCTCCATGACCGTCTCATGCTCCTTGGTGCCGGGCGTGACGATCTGCCCCACGTCGATCGGGGCGAAGCCGGGCCGTGTCGCCTCGAACGTGCCCCCCGTGGCCAATGGATTGGCCCAGTGCCAGGCGAACGACACGATGCCGCCCTGCTTGTGCCACCAGTCCTTCGACTGATCGACGGCACGCTGAAGCGTCCGCTTGTACTGGTCGTCCCAGCGCGTCTTGGACCAGCCGCTCAGATCCGAACTGATAATGGCCGGATACTTGCCGGTGGTTTCGTGGAACCGGTCGGCTTCCCAGAACTTGTCCTGGCCGATGAGGGTCTTCTGGCCGTAGATCGACGCTAGGTAGTCCAGCACCTCGCGGGCTTCCGCAGTCATTTCGGGATTGGCGGGTTCGATCGCCCGCAGAGGTAACGGCGCGGCGGCAAAAGCCGTCAGGAGCAACGCCTTGACGATGCCCCGTCGAACATCCCCGGTGGTGTTTTCCATGAAAATCGTCTCCTATTCTGCGAACGTCCCCAGTTCTGGCTTCTCCGCAAGTTCGTAGTCACCTGCTCAACATACAGAATATAACTCCTTGCCGTCAAGCAACCGTGTCCCCCGATCCTTTCACCAGAATCAAGTATTCCTCTTGGGCATGCCGGTGGGCGCGATGCACGCCCTTGCCCGGCTTCACGATCGCCACGGCCGTCAGCACGTCTTTCGTGTCTGCCGTCTCGCCGATGAAGTAGCGCCGCATCTCGCCTCAGTCGGCTTGATGGGCTGGGGCGTCGTCGAAGCTGACAATCCCGGACTTGAGCGGCTTGGGCGGACATCGACGGCTTCGGCAGGCGACCACGCGACCAGGCTAAAGGCCGCGGTCACGACGAGGATTCCGCAGAATGTCATTCGTTTTCCAGTTTCTCGCAGCATGGATCTCTCCTTCAAGGTTGGGGACTACCTTGTGTCCGCTTTCGCTTCGTCGGCCCGCCACAGCCAGCGCAGCGAATCCGGCAGGATCGCCCCGCCGTGCTTGCCGCTGTGCCCGCCCGTGCCGCCCACGAATTTGTGGTCGTACTGCTTGAACTTCAAGGCCGCCTCCATCTCCAGGTTCGCCAGCCACCAGTTGCCCCAGATGTTGTCCAGGTCCTTGTCACCGTCCTGGAGGAAGACACGGATCGGTTTGTTCGGCTCCGCGCGAATGTCCTCGTCGTCCGCCAGGGCGGGAGCGGTCAGGCACAACATCAAAATCATGGTGCATATTTTCATGGCGTCGACCTTTCATGGCTTGCACGGCTGCATCCTCACTACCATTGCGACGTATCCGGTCTGCCCGGTATCGCTCTTCCTGCGGCGGTTGCTCGGCAGGATAGCACAATCAGAAGGATCGACATGTGG
>Ga0351867_10193_pt1 | contig 13406 bp, 8 predicted proteins | sample TotcelHFGM3001M8_FD_206779 | JGI IMG/M metagenome (GOLD analysis project Ga0351867, IMG submission 206779) | Enriched cells from coal bed in the Powder River Basin, Montana, United States - Total cells FGM rep2 HSBNCT.FGM.300.1.M8 ...
CAGCGAATCGCAATCGCCGTCAGAACCGAAGCCCAGCGATCCGCCGAGAGAGGCCCGTTCCGCAGATGCCAAAGCTGATACCGAGGCCCGGGCCCGTTCCGCAGATACCAAAGCTGATACCGAGGCCCAGGCCCGTTCCGCAGATACCAAAGCTGATACCGAGGCTCAAGAAGATCCCTTCGAGTCGGAGGTGGATCCCCGTGAAGCCCCGGGGGGCGCGTCCCGGATGCCCAATCCGTCGGAGCTGCTGAACCGCGTGCTGGGCCTAGTCCCGCACGGACTCAAATGGCTGTACAACCTGATCTTCGTGGCGATCGTCGGTTATCTGGTGTGGCGGAATCGCGCGCAGGTGATGGAGGCACTGCGAAGCTTCTGGCAGGCGATAAGGGACTTCTGGGACAGCTTGTTCGGCTGCCGCCGGGCGGAGTCGGCGGCGGATGATCACAGCTCGGCGGTCACCGCCCCACCGCCCCGTCCGTTCGCCGACTTTCCGGACCCGTTCGTCACGGGGGACGCTCGGCGATGGTCGCCGCGCGAACTGGTGGCGTACAGCTTTCAGGCTTTGGAAGCTTGGGGCCGCGAGCATGGTTGCCAGCGTGGCCCGGAGCAGACGCCGCACGAGTTCGCCGGAGCCTTGGCTGCCTACGAAGCCACCGTGGGACGTGAAGCGACCGGGTTGGCGGACCTGTATTGCTGCGCGGCCTACTCCAGCGGCAGCTTGCCGCGCGACCGCGTCGGCCGCTTGCAGGAACTGTGGCGGACGTTCGCCCTGATCGACCGTCCCGCCCCGCGATAAATTGTAACATCGGTCCCTCGCATCGATGTGCATACTGGGACACAAAAGGACTACGCGTAGGCCCTGCTGAGTTGTCGTCAGATTGATGGCGCAACGAGTCGGTGCTGCTCCGGATCGAAGCTGCTCGGGTGGATGTGACCTACGCGCGCAAGGACCGGTGAACGTCGGGGGCCTTGGCTTGGCCCCACACTCGCCTCCTACGTGCCTGGCCGCCGCCTGCCCACGATCCGACAGGTGCCAGCCACGCCGGCCACACAGCCCCAGGCAGCCGGTCTTGGCTTGGCCCCACGATCGCCGCCGACGTGCCTGCTGTGAGCGTAGCCTGGCCGCGATCCGGCAGGTGTGCCACAAGGCGATCACTTGACGAGCCGGACCTGACTCCGGAATCTAAAGGGCTACAGCGCACCAACTCTGCCACAATCGTCAAGAATGCTGTTTGGCGATTGCCAGGCCGTTTGTCCGAAAACCACCCAAGCTCCGGCGATAAATACTTGTTACTCGACAGGAACAATCTGGTACGCATAGACGCTCGCCCGATCCAAGTGCAGTGTGACCTTGACCGGCTGCCCCTCGGGCCGTCGCGTCAGTACGTCGCCGTCACTCCAGGTCGCGGCGGCGTCAAAACGGCTGCCCGTGAGGGGAACGGAGTTCTCTTCGGTTCTCTCCAGCACATCCTCAAGCGCTATTCGGACCGAACCGCCCTGTTCGCATTCGTAGTTGAGCAAGAGACGAGACGGCTCCTTGATGTCGTCTAGCGAAAGGGTGAGGGCTCCTTGGGAATCACTGCGAAACCCGAACAACCGCCACTTCGGCCAACGGGCAACGCCGATACGGCTAATGCCTTCGTCGATGACCGTCTGCATTCGTTGGTCGTCAATCTGCCCTTTGCTGTCTATATACCAGGCGTGCGGGCGAGTGTACGCAGTGAAGTAGAGCCATTGCTCGTCTCCGACCTCGACCGGGCAGGAGGATGTATAGATCGTGCCTTTGCCAAAGCCGGGGTCCGCGTGGCTGATAAAATCGGGGCGGCCGGGGACATGCTCCCAACTCTCTCCGCGTCCAGCCTGATAGGTCAAGGTCACGTCGTTTACTCCATGCATCAGGTTCTTCTCGGCGCGTAACTGCCAGAGGAAGCCCACCGTACCAGTTCCGGCTGGCATCATGCCCATGCCGTAGTAATCGCCCATTTTATAGCCGCGGGAGACTGCATCGGCTTGAGCTTGTTTATCCGGCTGCAGCACTGAATGTGCCTTTGACCACTGGCCATCTCGGCGTTCTCCGATCCACACTGAACGGCGCCGACGACCGTCAATCTCCGGCGAGAATTTCATGGCAACAATGGCCCTCCGCTGACCCGGATGGTAGATGCTGGTAATAACGTCCACGGACCACCACTGCGGCGTGAGCTGGTCATACTCCCACTTCAGCCCATCGGCCGAATGGGCCGTATAGTAGCCATAGCCGGCCTCACGCCTGATGGACATCGTGGCACGATAGCGAGAGTCGGATGGTGCATCCGGATCAATAAAGACCGTGAATGAATGACCGAAAATATCGATCAGGTTATTGTCCTTCCCCTTTCCTTTGTAGTCCACCAAACCGAGTTTCGGCTTCCGCCAGACCAACCCGTCGTCGGATTCAGCGTAACCGACCAAGCCGGAATTGGCGCCGTTCTCCCAATCACGCGGCCAGGCTGAGTACCACATGCGAAAGATCCCGTTGTCACGCAGGACCGTGCCGTAACACATCACGCCGGCCCCGTCGACGAACGAATCCGGCTCCAGGACCGACTCAGGGTAAATCGTCGGTTTTCGCTGGAAGAAATATATCTCGCCTGTTCTCTCGGTGATCTCGGATCGAGATTCGAATAGCAGTTCCATTGTAGAATTCTTCTTGTACGCTGCTTTTGGTACCGATGAGTCGGCAGCATGCAGAACGTTGGCAACGCCGACGACCAGCATGGTTAACAGTATTTGTCTCATAATGATTCTCCTTATCTTGCCAACTACTGACTGATAGCAACTGAGGGTCCGGCACACACAGGACGGCCAGCCCGAACGGCACGCTCCCGAGTTCTCCGGTCCGGCCACGGACATCAAGCGAATTGCGGGCGGGTTCCCAGCGCAATCTCCGGCGTCGCCCAACGATAGGCTTAAATCCGCATCCGCCAACTCTGGCACCGACTTCAGCGCCCGCGCCAGTTCGAACACTTGACCCGACATTTCCCGTTTGGGTCGAGCTTGGAACCGATCCAGGCTCGGAACGATCGCCATCTTAACCGCCCTGTCCCTCACGTCTAGCGCCCAGGCGGATTCTCATGGCGTGGCAGCCAGTCTCGGCCGCCGAAACGCTTCCGATCCTCACATGCTATACTGCCGCAAGGCGGCTGGCGATGGTTTGAGGCAACTCACAGGCGTGTTTTGGGCCAGCCAACCCGCGTAGATGGCACCGCCCGACGCATCGAACCGCATTTCCCAGGACGCGTCGGTCGCCCCCACCGCTGTCTCCAAAAGCAATGTGCTAACCTGCGTCGGTGTTCACGACCCAAGCAGAAACGGCGATTCGCGAAATACGTTTGCCGGCGTCCAGCCGCGTCCCTTCCGACGAGGACCTTGCTCGCTCTGGGCTGACAGCCCTCGGGCACTTTTTCGAGTGTCGTCATTTTGATTTTCGGTCGGCGCGGGCGACGCCGATGGGTTTGTCATTCTGAGGGCGCCGGACTTCGAGCCAATTGCCCGAGGTGGATGTGACCTGAGCGCGCAAGCAAGATGCGTTTGCCCGCACCGCTGGGGGCGGTCGACGCGCTTTGGCAATTCGGGTTGGACACCTCGGACGATGTGACCGATGCGCGCCAGCACACAGCGTTTGCACGCCTGGCCCACGGAACCGACTCGCGTCAGGTGGAAATTGGTGGGCAGTGCCGTACCGAAAAATCGGTGGTCTTTCGGCGTGTGTCACTCGCGCCGAACGGCTGGCACGTTCGACGCGGGTCTGCGGGCATGCTCGACTTGTCCAACGCGAGTTTGTGTGTCGTGCCTGTGCTTCGAGATTCCCACGGGCGTTGATCACGGAACCATCGCCGTACATCAGGGTGGACGTGCGTCTACCGCGGCCGGTAACCTTGGCCTTGATCTTCTCACTCGTCGCCCGTTCCCTTGCTCTTCGCTCTCTCCCCGTCTTCCGACCGCCAGGGTCAGCCCAAACTGAAGCCGGCGGACGCGGTGTCGACCTCAATGTGACGTAGCCGACGGCAACGCGACGGCGGTGGCGACAACTTGCGCCGAAGAGTGTTGGATGTCGTGACAGAAAGCACGGCTAGATTCGCGTCTTGATAATTACGGGGTTCCGTACAACTACCGGCTGGATACTCAGGCGCGTCATCGTGGCAGCGATAGGCAACGCTTGTAGGAATCCCTGAGGACTGAGCGGCGTTTCGCCGGCATCAAACAGTTCTGCCGCGAAGGCAACCCTCTGCTGAGGCGTGAAGTCAATGCCAGGGCTGTAATCCGCAGTCTCCCGGTACTCGAGTTCCAAAACCCAGAGTTCTCCGTCGACATCATCACCGGACAGGCGTCGAAGATCATATAGCCGGTCGAGCAGCGGATAACTTCGATGGTCGCTTGATCGCGTCACGCTACGCAGGGCGTCAGCATCGGGCCCCGGACGCAATCTGGCGTCAACTCTGCGGCAAGCCCAGGTATCATGTACTCCCGCGTTGACTGGGGGTTCATAGGCGACGATCAGTCGCAGTCGGGGGTTCTTCGAACGGCGCCACCAGTCTCGCGGTACGGGAATCTGAACTTGAATTTGATCCGTAGGGCCTTCCAAGACTCCTTGCCACAGCAACACCGCAGTGGACGCACCCGGATTCGCAAGCCGGTCGGCTTTGCCGGTGCCCCGTCCCAGTGTTCGACGGCAAAGTACTTTTACATCTTGTGGAACAGCGGCGGTTTCGTAAGGTTGGCTCGCCGTAAGCGCGAGGAACGCCTTGACTGTCGCGGCGAATGGATGTGCGCCGGATGCACACCTTTCCTCGAGGAACCGCAGGGCAAGGGCGGCTTCTCGCGCGAGCAATGGCGCCGCATGCGACGTACCGGCGTGGTCCTCCCATCTTCCTTGGCTGTCGCAGACCCAGACGCCGAGCCCTGCTTGGAACCTGTAGTCCTCATTCCAGTTTCCGCCAGACGCACCGTAATTGGGGACGGGACAGTCGCACGCCCCAGGACCGATCTTGGTAAACGGGCTCGGCCACCCTACATGTTTGACCATTCCGTTGGGACTGAGGTGGCCGACATAAGAGCCACAGACGAGCGTGTTGAACCCAGAAGCCCAGTGTCCTAACCGCCAGGATGGATCATCCACATGGCGGGGATAGGGAATCCGAGGGACGACGCCTGATTCCGTGTTTCCAGCGGCAACCACGACCAGCACGTCGTTGGCGAAAACGAAATTGTCAAGGTTTTGGGTCAAGGTCATTCGCGCCTGGCGTTCGACCGGTTCACACAACTGTGGGGGCCGAGAAGCGGCGAAGCTGAAATTGAAGACGCGGACGTCGGGGTAGTTCCGCGCGACTGGCTCAAGGGCGTCCATTATACCCAAGTCGTCAAATCTCCCGAAACCCATTGATACCTGAACATCCAGGAAGCGACACCGTCCCGCAAGTCGCTCTGAATCAATCCCTGCATAGAAATCCTGCTCGCCAAACACAATCCGCGAAGCCACCCTTGAGCCGTGGTCTCCGGGACGCCCCGTAGTGTCTTCGCCAATGTACTGGCCTCGACGGTACGGTTCCAGGTACTTGTGCCCCGCCGGAACACCGCTGTCGAAGACGGCGACGCTGGGAAACGATTCGATGTCCCGCGGCACGTTGTGCATGGATACCGCAGAACCAAGAGAGGGCCGAGTCCGAGATGACTGTTTGGCTGCCGCGAGTGAGTAGAAAGGCGGATGAAGCGACTGAACGGAGAAGAAGTCCTTGGCGATAGTACGAAGTGACCGTGGCGTCAACTGACCGCGTAACCACTGCCGTCCCGAGAAGTCTGTTCCCGTTCCAGTGAGTCTCTCGGTGGACCGGTCCAGAAGCATGTCGGAGATGGCCCGCAGCACTATTTCGATCTCGACATGCGTCAGCAATGGCTGCAATTCGACGACGACGTCCGTCGATTCGTCGACGGGAAGTTCCCGGATCCACCCTGGGTCGATGCGCAACTGCGGGGGAATCAGGTCGAACGAACCAATTGTCGCCCAGCGGGCCTGTTCGCGCGTCCCCAGTTGTACCAATGACTCCGCACGAGCACTGAGCTGTGTGAGGCGTTCGGGCGTCGCATGCACAATGGCGTTGCCATCATCGGTGACTTCAATGAGGTCAATTCCGAGCCTGCCGAAGACTCGCGTATGTTCCCCCGAGTAGTCTGTCTCCTCCGCTCGGGGCTCCATTTGACCGGTCTTCTTGTTCTTCCTGAGCTTATTGACTTCGCGTTCCGGCTTGGCCAACAGGTAGTAGCGCTTTTCGCGCAACGGATCACGCGATTGCCTGACCCGGCTGGCGACGCTTTGAAGACTACGGTGAATCCCCTGGCCCTTCACTGCCCAGTTGATCCCGGTGTACCGCGGAAGTCGCCCGCCCCCGGTCTTCTCGCCGTGCAGTTCATGCTGCTCGTTCAAATAGAACGATCGCGGTTCAGGGGGCTGCTCGTCCATTTTCTGCCTCGATGACCCGGACGATGCCGCGTCTTGCTTCCGACTCGATGAGGGTCTCCGCCTCCGCGAAGCTCTTTGCGGCTACGACCCGCCGTGTCAATGGGGCCCCGAGACGCAACCCGAACTTGGCCGCGATAGCTTGCCCGAATGTGCAGAGGTCGCGTCTTGCCGGACAGGGAAACTCCACTACCAAGTCAAAACGCCGCCACAGAGCGTCATCCAGGTGCTGCGGCAAGTTGGATGTCGCCACGACTGCGCCCGCGGGATCCGCGTGCTCCAACTCCTGCATCAGCGAGATGACGATCCGGTCGAGTTCCCCGACATCGAGCGGATTGCCGCGGCGCTTCCCCAGGGCATCCAGTTCATCGAGAAGCAAGACGCACGGAGTCACCTCGGCGAAATGGAATAGTTGCCGCAGGTGAACCGCTGTCTGGCCGAGATAGGCGCCAATCACCGCATCGAACCGCACAACGTAGACCGGAAGCGACAGTTCATGGCCCAACGCCATCGCCGTCAGGCTCTTGCCACATCCCGGCGGTCCGTGAAAAAACAACTTCGTCCGCGCACTCAGTCCCTCCTTGCGTAGAACTTCGCGGCAGCGCCACTCCCGGATGAACTGTTCCAGTTCTCTCCGCCAACGGGGCTTGAGCACTACATCGTCGAGCCGTACAGCGCGAGTCAGCGGCTTCAGCGCCGCAAGGGGATTGACGAATTCGTCCGGCGAACTGACGTGCTGCTTGCGGCCGTTGTCCATCGATCTCCCGTTGGGCCGCAAGGCGCCACGCAACCTCCGGGCCATAGCGTGATGGCCTTTCTCGTCGCTATCCGTGCATATTTCCAGCGCAATCGCGTCGGCACGCGACCAATCGCGACCAGCAATGGACTGAAACAACTTTGCGAGTCTGTCTGCAGCGGTCATCTTATTCCGTCATCGCGTCCTGGCTGAACACGGAACCGCCCGTGCCAACCGCGCCTCAAAATGCCATGATAGAGCCTGTGTGGCCAGCCTACAACCGAGCAGGACGGAACGTCTTTCGTCGTCCCCCCCCGCCGGACGTACCGCGCGTCGTTAAACGCTTCATCTCTCGTTTTCGCCACTGACCCAAGCACGTTGCGATGTGTCGCGAATGGGATCCGCGCGGTCCGCTCGAGTCCATCGCGGCGCGCCGTCAAACCGATGACAATCACGATCTAGTGCCGCAAGTCACAATTGATCGCCCATGAAGATGGAATCCCCCCAGCTTGACGTAGACCCCTGCCAGCTTGCTGGCAGGTGCAGAATCAAGGAGCATCGTCTCATTCACCTGCTAGCAAGCTGGCAGGGGTCTGGGTGGTACGTCGCGGGTCGCTTAGCTATAGCTATATAGCTGTCAGTCTTGCTTTCCTGCCAGCAAGCTGGCAGGGGGCGTTAACCTGCGGGCTTTGGATAGATTTCCCCGCCGGTGACCCATCAACTGCGACTTGCGGCACTAGCCTGCATGCGACTTGCCACTAATGGGGCGCTCGAATCCTCGCCGCTTGCCGGCGAGATCGTTAGCCCGGATTATTCAAGCCCGAAGCGCCAGCGAGAGGAAAAGCGGAACCCGCCCACTCGCTGGCGATTCGGGCTTCAATGCGCGGCGATCTAGGCAAGATAGCCGTAACGTTTTCTCGTAAAGCATCTTCGAATGAAGGCCGTGATTCCCATAAATAATCCGGCTTAGCGGGGAGGGCTGCCTCCCAGCAGCCACTGGCGGGCGAACGTCTCGGCCAGGATGCGGTTGGGGAAGGAGTGGACTGCCGATTGGACGGACGGGCGTTGCGGCTCTGGCATCTGGTCGACGATTTCGCGGCGCCAGCGATCCGCCTGTTCGGGGACGTGGAACACGTTGGCCTCGCGGCGCGGGCGAGTGCCGGAGGGTACGGCGACGACGGCCACGAAATGGGGCCAATCGGCAAAGGGATCCACGTAGGGCAGTTGCTTCAGATACAGCATCAGGCAGCGTTCGATGTCGGCCAGATCTTCGCCGAAAGCCAGCTTGAACCGCCGCACGTTGTCCGGCAGGACGCCCGGCGGCACCACGCGGCCGGGGCTTTCGAGCGGACCAAGCTGACTGGTCTGGCGAACGAACTCGTAAAACGCAGCCCGCTGATGCCTGGCCAGATAGTTTGTCAGCGCCCAGGCTGCGGCGTAGCCGGTCGAAGTCAGTCGAACGGCGCCCACGGTCTGGGCGACCAGCTGGCCATCCGCGTCCTCGGCCGTGCGGTTCTTGACCCACTGTTCCAATTCGAACATCCTCAAATCGTTCGCTTGGCCCACGCCTTTCCATTTCAATTGGCGGTCCGTCGTCGTGGGGGCCAAGAACTCGGCCAAGCCTTCGTTCAGCCACATGGGCCACAGCGACAGCCGTTGTTGCACGCCGATGTTGTGCAGGATTTGATGAGCGCCCTCGTGCGCGATCGTGGCGATGGCCTGGGCCGTGGCCAGTTCCGGCTTGATCCGCCACAGCTGTGACTCTTCGTACATCACCATGCGGTTGGAGATGACGTCGTAGTAAGCGACGGTATCCTCTGGCATGCGGCGGAATTTCTGAAATTCGGCAGCCGTGCGAAAGATGATGACAATCAGCGGGACCTCGGGGGGCACGACCGGCAGCTCTTGCATTTGCGCATAGCCGGCGACGCCGCGGAACATGGTTTCCAGAATCCGGCTAGCCGCCTCGGCAAACGGCTCGCTGCAGTTGTATACGTAAAGATAACGCCGCGTTTCCTTGGTCTGAAAGCCGGACAGCTGGGACACGCGCAGCTGGGCGGCCAGGGCAGCCTTGGTTGCCGGCTCGAACGCTTGCGAGGTCGGTTCGGCCTGCTGGACGGGGCGAGCGACCAGCTGTCCGTCCGGCAGCATGACGATGCGGTTTTCGCCAACGGTCACCCGCAGTTTGCCGACGACCGGCACGCCGTTGGCGTCGGTGGTCGCCACGGCTTGCCCCTGCGCCGCCGTGAGGGGACCGGGGGGGATGTCCAAACCGAAAGCCTGCAGCGCAGTGCCGATTTCGTTGGGGGCCTCGGCTCCGAAGGCCGGCCATGCCGCCGCCAAAACGAACGCGATACGGCAGATCCCTGTCATTCGTCCTCCCACCGTCCCTGCTGACCGGGTTTGAAGTCGTAGCGGCGTATTTTTCGGTCCAGCGTCGAACGTTCAATCCCCAGCACGGCCGCCGTCCGGCTTTTGTTCCAGCCTTCGGCGTGCAACGTGGCCAGGATATGCCGCCGCTCGATTTCATCCAACGTCAGCGGTTCGTACTGGCCGACCGGCAGCGGCGATTCCCAGGATTCGCTGGCGGGCGCCAAATTGGAAAGCGTCAGATCGTCGACGTCGATGCGATCGCCGCGCGACAAGACGACGGCCCGCTCGATCACGTTCCGCAGTTCGCGAACGTTGCCGGGCCAAGGATACTGCCGCATCCGTTCCAGCGCCTCTGGCGTGAACCCGCGCAGCTTCTTTCCCGTTTCGTTGTTGAATCGCTCCAGAAAGTACGCCGCCAACTCGAGCACGTCTTGGCTGCGTTTCCGCAAGGGCGGCACGACAATCTCGACCACGTGCAGCCGAAAGTACAGATCCCGGCGGAACTTGCCGTCCGCCACGTCCTTTTCCAAGTCGCGGTTGGTCGCCGCGATCACCCGCACATCGACTTTGATGGCTTGGTTTCCGCCCACACGCTCGAACGGATGCCCCTCCAGCACGCGCAGGAACTTGGCCTGAATCGACGGACTCATCTCGCCGATCTCGTCCAGCATCAAGGTGCCGTGGTGCGCCGCCTCGAATTTGCCGATCTTGCGATCGGTGGCCCCGGTAAACGCGCCGCGCTCGTGGCCGAACAGTTCGCTTTCCAGCAGCGTTTCGGAAAGCGCCGCACAGTTCAAGCAGACGAACGGTCCCTTCTTCCGCGGACTGGAAAAGTGGATCGCCCGAGCGACCAGCTCCTTGCCGACGCCGCTCTCGCCACGAATCAGCACCGTCGCCCGGTTCGGCGCCGCCTGGCCGATCGCCATGTGCAGCTTTTGAACCAGCGGGCTGCTGCCGATGATTTCGCTGTCCGCGCCCAATTGCTTGCGCAACAAAGCCACTTCGCTCTGCGTTTGCGACAGGTTTTCCGCCAACTCCTCCTGGCGGCTGAGGTTTTTCAGGGCCAACGCGACGTTGTCGGCGACCGCCAGCGAAAACTCGAGATCGGTCGGATCCAAGGTGCGACTGGCGTGGGTCGAATACAGATGGATCAGGCCAACCACGTTGCCGTCCTGCCGGATCGGCGAACAGATCACGCTGGTCGATTCGATTTCGCCTTTGCTGTTGCGGGTGCCCAACGTGAGGTCGTCCTGGACATTGCGGGCCAGCACCGCTTCTTGTTCGCGAAGCACGGTGTCGGCCAGAAAACTGGAAATCCGATGGTATTTGCCGCTGGGCACCGATCGCGATGCGACCACGTGCAAGTCGGAAACCTGCAACGCTTCGTCCGAATGACGCGGTCCCAGCAGCAAGGCGGCCGCATCGCTGCCCGTGCCCTCGAACAAGCCGTCCAGGGCCAAACGCGCCACCGACTCGACATCCGTCTGACTCGCCAGATTAAAAGCCAGCCGGCACAGCTGAGTCGCCGCTTCGCCCAGCTGTGGCGTGCCGGACGTGTCTCGGCCCGCAGGGTACAACAGCGTGGTCTTGACGCGCCGATGCGTGATATGCGTCGTTTCCGGCGTCTCCAGCGGCTGCGATTCGCTGGTGTCCGAGACCACCGCGCTCGCCACCGTCTCTTCGCCCGGTTCACCGGCTAAACTCGGTCTTGCCCCCCCTTCAGCAAACGCTTTGCTGAGATCGTACACAAAAGCCATCTGGCAATTGGCAATTCGGATCACGTCGCCTTCGGCCAACAAGACATCCCCGATGACCCGTTGGCCGTTCCGCAAGGTGCCGTTGCGGCTGTCCAGGTCGCGCAACGTCCATGTTCCCTGCGAGGAAAAAACTTCGGCGTGATAGCGGCTGCAACGCTCGTCTTTGACCACGATCTGATTGGTCGGCGCGCGGCCGATGGTCATCGTCCGCCCCGGGGTCAGACGTGACACATCAGACCACTTTGCACCTTCGCGAATCACCATGTAGGCGAGCATCGGTTATCCTGCCGATTGGCAAAAATAGCTTTTATTGCATTTATTCCATGCCACGGTTATATTTAGGTTACACGAAATGGTCGGCTGTGACGATCGTTCTCAATGCGCAAAAGTGTTCGATTTTGCATCCCGCGGGGAGCAAATTACATCTTTTTAGGTGTCATGGCCGGCAATTTTTCGGTACTTCAGGGGTTTTCCAGGAGATCACCACACATGTCGCAAATCTCGGTTCGGCCATTTCATGCGGTTCGATGGGCCTTGGCATTGCTTGTTTTTGCGCTCCCTGCCTCGGCTTGGGCACAAATCAATTTGGGGAATCAACGCGCCGTAGGGGGCATCATTGTGGATGCCAGTGGTGCGGTACGGCAGCCTACGGTGACCGAGCGACAAGAAATCCTCTCCGCGTTGCGGGCTCACACCCAACAGATTGCACCGGAGTTGAAGCAAAACACGAAATTTCGCAAGGTTTCCTTGCGAGCGTTAGAGGCGGCTTTGACGGAGGCCGCTAGCAACGGAAGCCAGCTGCCGGATCACGTGTTGTACCTGGCGGGTCTGCAGCGAGTTCAGTACATCCTCGTCTACCCGGAGCAGAACGATATTATCTTGGCGGGTCCCGGCGAGGGCTGGAAGTTTGACCAGGACGGGAATGCCGTCGGGGTAACGACGGGGCTTCCGGCAGTGCGATTGGACGATCTGTTGGTAGCCTTGCGGACCGTGGAAGCTGCGAGGACGGAAGGAATTTCCGTGTCCATCGATCCGACGGCGGAAGGACGCCAGCAATTTGAGGAATTCATGCAGTCCCAGCGGACGTTTAACGCCGCAGTGCTGCCCGTGGCGGCGCGAGCCTTGGGACCGCAACAGGTGACACTGACGGGAGTTCCGACGGAAAGTCACTTTGCCCGCGTGCTGTTCGCCGCCGACTACCGCATGAAACGACTGGCGATGAACCTGGAAAAAGCGCCGATCGCCGGAATGCCCGGTTACCTGGACATGCTCAAGTCCAAACGCCAGCTGCCGGGCACCGCGATGCCGCGTTGGTGGATGGCCTGTAATTACGAACCGCTGGCGCGGAGCGGCGATCGGCTGGCCTGGGAGATCCGCGGTCAGGGCGTAAAAGCACTGACCGAGGACGAGATCGTGGCGGACGATGGCAGCGTGCAGGGCACGGGGCAAGCCGACCCGACGGCCAAGCAGTGGGCCGACTTGCTGACCAAGCACTACACGGCGCTGTCCTCGAAAGATCCGACGTTGGCCCAATTGCGCAACCTGATGGACTTGTGCGTGGTGGCCGCCGTGATCCAACGCGAGGACCTGGTCGGTCTGTCCGGCGGAACAGGCTTCCCGCTGCTCGCCAGTCCCGACAGCAGTCTGGCCGTCGGCCAATTGCCGACGCCGAAAACCGTCGAGCCGCAATGCAGCTTTCTGAAGATCGGCAGCAATTACGTGATCACCGCTTCCGGCGGCGTGCTGATCGAATCCTGGGAAGTGGCTGCCAACAGCGTCGTCGCTCCGCAATTGAAGTCCGTCCATGCGGAAGGCACGCCTCAAACCAGCAATGCCTGGTGGTGGAACTGAGTCAGGCATAGCGCCGCAGGTTGACATACCGCACGCCATTCAAGCCGCGAGCCGCTTGGGCAAAGTACTCGTCGACGTACGGCGGTCCAGGCGCGCCGTGCACGGGCGGATCGGAACTCTTGAACAGCACCAGTTCATCCGCGCCGACCATTCCGGCGATTTGCGCTGCTATGGAATCACTGGTCACGTGCCAACC
>Ga0351867_10213_pt1 | contig 13365 bp, 18 predicted proteins | sample TotcelHFGM3001M8_FD_206779 | JGI IMG/M metagenome (GOLD analysis project Ga0351867, IMG submission 206779) | Enriched cells from coal bed in the Powder River Basin, Montana, United States - Total cells FGM rep2 HSBNCT.FGM.300.1.M8 ...
TACTTAAGAAACAGGAGTGAGAGATGGCGATGGTGGATATCAAATTGCTTGAAAAAGTCTTGAAGGAGTTTGAGCAGGAGAACGAAGAAGATCCTATCGAGGATCCCGAATACCTCAAGGGGATCAATTTTATTGCCGATGAAATGCGGACCCTGGACGAAAATTATTTCGCCAAGGGGATCATTGATTTCATTCGGGAGTATGACCGGCGAAGGAAAAAAAAGATGGGCAAGGCTTGAGGGACCCATCCAAATAAATTTTAAGGAGTCGTTTTATGAGAATTGCGTTTCCGGTAACGGAAGATCGAGGAATGGAGAGTCCGGTGTATGGTCATTTTGGTTCAGCCCCCCTCTTTTTGGTTTTAGACAGTGGCAATGGCGCCCTCGAATCCATTGGGAATTCGGATGCCCATCATGCCCACGGTCAATGCCAACCGATCCAGGCCTTAGGGGGCACCCCCGTGGACCTGGTAGTGGTAGGCGGCATCGGGGGCGGAGCACTGATGAAACTCCAGGGTTTGGGAATCAAGGTGTTCAGGGCCGTGGAAGGCAGTGTGTTGGAAAACCTGGCGTTGTTGAAGTCCGGTAAATTGCCCGAATTCGCGGTGCATATGACCTGTGCCGGACACCAGGGCGGCCAAGGTTGCCATCATTAAAGAGGGATGAATCCATGGAGCAGGATGCGATTACCCCTCCCGGCGATCTGTCGAGTATCCGGGAGATGCTTCGAAGTTCGGGGTACGCCGAAAAAGCGATTGACTATTACCTGACCAAACCCAATCAGGGTCCCCTGGAGGGCGCCGACCAGATTTCCGAACTGACCGGCCCCTGCGGGGATACCATGAAGTGTTACCTGAAAGTTGACCAGGGAACCATACGGGAGGCCAGGTTTCAGGTTTTGGGTTGTCCGGGGGCGATTTCCGCCGCCATGGCCCTGGCCGACCTGGTCAGAGGAAAGGACTTTAAAAAAGCCCTGGAAGTCAAGGACAGGGACGTTTTCAGAGCCTTAGTCCAGATCCCCGATCAGAAACAGCATTGTATCCGTCTGGCGGTTAAAACACTGGAAAAGACTATTGCGGAGTTTAAGGATAAGTCCTAGCCAAAAATATTTGAAATATTTTTGGCTGTAATAAAAACCACTAAACAGATTTAAAGATAACGTCTTTTCATTTAGATTCTTACATCCATTGTTAGAGACAAATTCTCAGAACAATGGATGTAAGAATCTAAGGAGAAATAAAAATGCCCCTGTTCGATTTCCTCTGCCTGGATTGTGGCCGGGTAAGTGAAATGCTTTTGAGCGGTTCCAGTGAGGAACCGGGATGCCCCGAATGCGGGAGCCAACACCTGAAACGGATGCTTTCCGCTCCCTCCTCTTTATCCGGGGTGGCCCAGCACAGCCTGCCTGGGCCAAAGGATACGGCCTGCTGTGGATCGGCCCCCGGTCAGGGAGCGGGCTGTGCCGGCCCGGGGAGTTGCTGCGGCCACGGGCGCTGACGGGTTTTCCGTTTAATCCGGCAGTTTTTCCCGGCTCAGTCCGCCACGGTCTCCAGAGCCAGATTAATCTCCTCCAGGGCAGGGGTGGCCGGGCTCCAACGCAGTTTCCAGCGGTAGACCGGCGTCTTATACGGAGCGGCCCCCTTCGTCGGGTGGACCTCCGCCCAGGCGTCCAGGGTGAACCACCAGTTGAGGACTGCCTTGAAACCAAAAAGGTGAACTTTCCCGGCCACTCCCGGATGGGCGGCCAGGAGCAGATCATAGACGTCCCATTCGATCTTTTTCCCGGGGGGTGTTGATTCTGAGGATCCTGCTTTTTGGAGGGCTGCGGACACATCCTGGATCGATCCCCTTTCCTGGCCCAGCGTAGCGTGGGGAATCACCTGGATCAACCCCCCGGTATGAGGCATCGAAAGAATCGCCCGGGTGAAAGCGATCTCCCGGTCCTTGCTTACCAGGAGTTTTGAGGGGACAGCCTTAAGGGAGATTCCGAGGGAAGGTTCCGGTCCCTTTGGTCCCGCGTCCTGCCTGGTGGGATCAGGTGGCATGGTAGACTCCTTTCTTCCGGATTATAAAAGGTCAAAGGAATCAGGGTCAAGGAGAAAGCGGGGACAGGGCGGGAAGGCCGCAGGACCTCTAAAGGATTTTTCCTTGACACCCCTGCCGGTCCTACCTAATATAGTAGCCGTTTCGGGATGTTGGGCGAAAAAGCGTCTATCCCAATCCATTGTTCGGTCGCAGGGGAGCAAGGAGTGGCGATCAGGATTTTCAGGAGGCTGGACTCGTAAATTAGAGTCTTTATTGCGGGGTGGATGGGAACCAGGGCCTTGATTATAATGTAGGAGGTGGCTATGTCTGGGCACTCTAAGTGGAGTACGATAAAACGGAAAAAAGGGGCCGCGGCTGCCAAGGGGGGGAAGGTTTTTTCCAAACTAAACAAGGAAATTACCGTGGCGGCCCGCATGGGGGGGGGGAGACCAAAGCGGTAATCCTCGCTTGCGGGCAGCCATTCTGGCCGCCAAGGCGGAAAACATGCCCAAGGACAATATCGATCGGGCCATCAAAAAAGGCACCGGGGAATTGGAGGGGGCGGCTTACGAAGAAACCGCCTATGAAGGCTATGGACCGGGTGGGGTGGCGATCTTAGTGCAAGTATTGACCGACAATAAAAACCGTACGGTTTCCGATGTCAGACATATTTTTACAAAAAACGGGGGCAATATGGCGGATGCCGGCTCCGTGGCCTGGCTGTTCGATAAAAAGGGCTTTGTGGTTTTCGACAAGGGAAAGGTGGATGAAGAGGCCTTGATGGAATGGGCCCTGGAGGCCGGAGTGGATGATATCCGGGAACAGGAAAACGAGTGGGAGGTGATCACCTCCACGGAAATTTTTGAACAGGTGCGAACGGCTTTGGAGAAGAAACAGTGGGTCCCGCAAGTGGCCGAGGTAACCATGTTGCCCAAGAATACGATTACCCTGGAGGCCAAACAGGCGGAGCAGATGCTGCGATTGATGGAGGCCCTGGAGGATCACGAAGATGTTCAAAATGTGTATGCCAATTTTGATATCCCCGATCAGGTCATGGAGGCCTTAGGCTGATTCATGGGCGTCCGGCAACCGGGGCGGACCTTGGGGATCGACCCGGGATCGCAAGTCACCGGAGTGGGGATTCTGGAACGAGATGGGTCTCAGTTTCGGCATATCTACAGCGGCGCCATTCGCCTTTCGTCGCTGCCGACCCTGGTCCTGCGGTTGGAAAATATTCATCAGCGGCTGGGGGAAATCATCCGGGAATTTCTGCCCACCGAGATGGCGGTGGAAAAAGTTTTTCTATCCAAAAACGTTCACAGCACCCTGATCCTGGGGCATGTTCGCGGGGTGGCCCTGCTTTCAGCCGTGGAGGCGGGGCTGGAACTTTTCGAATATAGCGCCTTGGAGATCAAAAAGGCGGTCACCGGCTATGGCCGGGCGGAAAAAACCCAAGTCCAGGCCATGGTCGGAAAGTTGTTAGGGTTGACGATTCCTCGAAACCGGGACATCTCCGATGCCCTGGCCGTAGCCATCTGTCACCTGAATTGGTTCCGACCCCTTTAACGCCGGAGGCGCATCGAATGATTGCCTTTTTAACCGGTCAATTACGGTTCAAATCCCCTGAATACAGCATTATAGATGTGCAGGGCGTCGGCTATCAGGTGGTTTTACCGCTATCCTCCTTTTATGAATTGCCCCCCTTGAAAGAAGAAATTCAATTGCACATCTATACCCACGTCCGGGAAGATGCGCTCAGCCTGTTCGGCTTTTTGACCCTTTTGGAAAAAAAACTTTTCCTATTGCTCCTGGAGGTGACCGGGATCGGCGCCAAACTGGCCTTGAACATACTCTCCGGCATATCGGCGCCGGAGCTTTATCAGGCCTTAGCGACGGCCGACAGCCAACGGGTCCAGCGCGTCCCGGGAGTGGGCAAAAAGACGTCCGAACGAATTATCCTGGAGCTAAAGGACCGGGTCAAGAAGATTGAGCTGGCGGCCCCGCCCCCGCCGGAGAAGGGATCTTGGGACCGGACCTGGGAAGATGCCCTTTCGGCCCTGCTCAACCTGGGTTATGGGCGTCCCCTGGCCGAAAGAGCCCTTGAATCCATCCGCCGGGAATCGGACCCCGGAGTAACCCTGGAAGAACTGCTGCGCCGAAGTTTACGGTCTTTATCGCAATGACGACTCCTCGCCTTCTGGATCTGGAGGACCAAGAAGGGGAAAAGCAACTCGAAGCCGGGTTGCGGCCCCGGAGCCTGGACGAGTTTATCGGCCAGAGCAAGGTGAAGGAAAACCTGCGAATTTTCATCGAAGCCGCCAAGGCCCGCTCCGAGGCGTTGGATCACGTGCTGGTCCACGGTTTTCCGGGATTGGGCAAGACCACCTTAGCCTATATCATTTCCCAGGAATTGCAGGTCAACCTGAAGACCACCTCCGGTCCGGTGATCGAGCGGCCGGGCGACCTGGCGGCCCTGCTGACCAATCTGCAATCCAAGGAAGTCTTATTTATCGACGAGATCCATCGGCTCAACCATGTGGTTGAGGAGATTCTGTACCCGGCTATGGAAGATTTTCAATTGGATCTTCTGATCGGGCAAGGGCCCAGCGCCCGATCCGTCAAGCTGGACCTGCCCAAGTTCACCCTGGTGGGGGCCACCACCAGGGCCGGTCTATTGACCCCGCCGCTGCGGGATCGTTTTGGAGTCATCCTCCGGGTGGATTTTTATTCGCCGGAAGAATTGCGGACCATTCTGACCCGCTCGGCAGCCATTATGAAGATCGCCGCGGAAGAAGAGGGGCTGTTGGAGATCGCCCGACGCTCCCGGGGCACGCCGCGGGTGGCGAATCGCTTGCTGCGGCGGGTTCGGGATTTTGCCCAGGTCCGGGCGGACGGCTGCATCTCCCTGCCCGTGGCCCAGGAGGCCCTGCAGATGCTCGAGGTGGATCGTTTGGGTCTGGACCGGATGGATCGGAAAATCCTCTTGACCATCATGGAGAAATTCAGCGGTGGTCCGGTGGGGGTGGATGCGCTTTCCGTGGGTTTGAGTGAAGAAAGGGATACCCTGGAGGATGTGTACGAACCCTTCCTCATTCAACTGGGTTTTTTGAACCGGACCCCCAGGGGCCGAATGGCCACCCCTTCCGCCTATAGGCATTTTGGGAAAAAGCCGCCCGCGGAATTACAGGGATTTTTATTTGAGTCCGAAGAGGAAGAGCGGTCCTCAGCACCTTAGAGAACGAGAGAAAAGATCTCTCTTCAGGGGAGAAGGCTATGCATTCGCTGGCGGTGTTCAGTTTAAAGGGGGGGACCGGAAAAACCACCTTGAGCAGCTCCTTAGGCTGGATTTTAGCCGAAGAAGGGCTCCAGGTCCTGCTGGTTGATCTGGACCCCCAGGGGCATTTGACGCATTATTTTAAAGCCAGGCCCGCTAAAGATCAGCCGACCCTTTTTCAGGCGTTGATCCATGATCGGCCGATCAGCCAGGCCGTGGTCTCCACGAAGAATCCGGGGTTGCACCTCCTGCCGGCCAGTGAAGAGAACCTGTATTTAAACGAGGCCCTCATCTCCAGACCCTGGAGGGAATGGAAATTAAAGGATGCCCTGGAAGCCGCCCAGCCCTTTCCCTATGACTTGGTGCTGATGGACGTGGGGGGCAACCTGAACCTTATCACCTACAACGCCCTGATGGCGGCCAACGCGCTGGTGATCCCCGTACTGCCCGACCTTTTTTCCTACTTAAGTCTGAAGACCCTGTTTGCCTTCCTGAAAAAGGCGAATGACCAGTACCAGTTCCATTTCCGGATGATCTGGGTCCTGATCAATAAGATGAACAATCATCGCCCGCTGGACCGGGAAAACCGGGACGCCTTGCAGAAATACTACCATAAGTTTTTGATGCCCGAAATCGTCCGGGAGGACCCTAAACTGGTCCAGGCCCTGCGACGACAGGAGCCGATTACCCAATACGCCCCCGAGTCTATTGCGGCCCGGGACCTAAAAAAGGTGGCGCGGTTCATTGAAAAGACCTTCCTGGGCGTCGACTTAAAATAAAAAGGTGTTTATCTATCCAGGCAGCAATAAATTATCATAAGGAGGTACTCCCATGGACGACGTATATGGTAACAATTCCCCCCGGGAATTCCCGAACCCCCAAGCCCAACCCGAATTCGAGGAGAAAAAGGCCGTAAGGCTGGAAGCGATGAAGATCTCTGAACTGAAGGAAACGGTGTCCCGCTGGAAGAAGGAGATCTTAGACCGCATTCAGTTCCTGAAGGAGAATTATGACCTGGCCTTACAGGACAAAGGAGCGCTGACTTTGGAGGTGGATAAATGGAAGGCCGAACTGGCCGCCTCGGAATTCCGGGTCCAGGAACTGGAAAGACAATTGGCCGACGTCTTGGACACATATAACAATCTATTGAAAGAAGTGTCCGGCGCCTTGCAGGATTAACGGGCGGCTTTCCGGAAGGGGAAGCGACTAAAATTTTTCGGTATTTTTAAAGAAATCGCTGAGATAGGTGATTTTTTCCCTATCGAACTCCAGCAGGGTCATGCCTTCGTTCTCGTAAGGTTCCCCCCGCCGGTTTTTCCCTTGATTGGTCCAATGGACCGCCCCCCGGTTTCCTTGGACGATGGTCCGGTGCAGGGTGAAGGTAAGTTCCGGATACTGGCGGAAGAGGAGGTGGAGGAATTTGAGGATGCGGTCGAGGCCCAGGAGGGGCTGGGTCTTGGGGAAATCGAGCCGGGCGTCTTCCTGGAGGAGGGCCTTCATTCGATCCAGGTCACGGAGGTTTAAGAAGTTGAAGAATTCGGGAATGATTTTTTCGGCCTCCATAGAAGGGAACCTTTCGTTACCATGAAAGAGATTTTTGATGATTTTCTCGATGGGTGTTTTGTTGGGGCAGGGTCCCATCCCTGCCCGACTTGGGGGAGGGCAGGCACGGGGGCCTGCCCCTACAATCCCATCATCTTGGCCACGATGGTCTTCATGATCTCATTGGTGCCGGCAAAGATGGACATGACCCGCACGTCCCGCCAGGCCCGGGCTATGGGGTATTCCTCGCAGTAGCCGTAGCCGCCGTGGAGCTGGAGGCACTCGTCGGCTACCCGCCGGGCCATTTCGGTGGTCCAGTATTTGGCCATGGAGACCTCGGTGACTACATTCCGGCCTTCCAGGTGGTCGGCAATCAGCTTATCCAGGAAAGTGCGTCCCAACTTGATCTCCGTGGCCATCTCCACCATCTTGAACTGGTTGACCTGGAACTTGGAGATGGGCTTACCGAAGGCGGTGCGTTCCTTTGTATATTTTATGGTTAAATCCAACATATTTTCCGCTCCGGCGACGGCGGCGATGGCGCACATCAACCGTTCCTGCTGGAGTTTTTGCATCAACATAATGAAGCCGGTGCCCTTAAAGCCCAATCGGTTGGCCTGGGGAATGCGGCAGTCGGTGAAATAGAGCTCGGCCGTATCCTGGCTGTGCCAGCCGATTTTTTTAATTTTTTTGCCTTTTTCAAAACCGGGGGTCCCGGCCTCCACCAGGAAGAGATCGATGGCCTGGTAGGGTTCGCTGACCCCGGGGTCCCGGGCGGCCAGAATGAGCAGGTCGCAGTTGATTCCGTTGCTGATAAAGGTCTTCTGCCCGTTTAAAATCAATTCGTCTCCCTCTTCAACCGCCGTGGTCCGGATGGCCGCCAGATCACTTCCCGTGTTGGGCTCGGTCATGGCGATGGCGGTGATGAGGTCCCCGGAGCAGCAGCCGGGCAGGTATTTCCTTTTTATTTCTTCCGTGCCGAATTCGGTGATGTAGGGGACGACCACGTCGCTGTGCAGGGGGGCGGCCAATCCGCCGTGGTTGGTCCTGGTCAATTCCTCACAGACGATCACGGAATAGAGAAAGTCCGCCCCGGCCCCGCCGTATTCCTCCGGAACCATAGGGCAAAGAAAGCCTTGGTCGCCCATCTTCTTCCAGGCGCTTCGGGGGACGATCCCCGCTTCCTCCCATTCGTCAATATAGGGGATTACTTCCTTCTCAAAGAATTTTCGAACCGCCCCCCGGAAGATGCGGTGTTCTTCGGTGTAGTTTAGAATTTCCATAAGGTTCTCCTGCCCTTAAAAATTGAAGGCGATGTTAAAAACCCAAAAAGTTGGTGGATCCGCTTCACTTGGTCCATTTTTTAGGCTGTTGTCTTTGGTCGTCATACGGGACTCGATCCGGTATCCAGAGCGTTTGAGGCTCTAACGACCCTGGATTCCGGCTTTCGCCGGAATGACGGTAAGTCTAAGTCAGTGCCTATGGCGCTGGGGGGTGGGTAACAGCCGTTCATCCTCCAGCCCGGTGGATGACCACCGGGTAGCGGTTCCCGTCCCGGTCATAAAAAATCACCCTCCCGGTTTTGTTCCAGAGGGTTTCATCCATGGAGCAATAGAAGGCCTTGATTTCTCCCGGTTCGATGCGCAGGTCCCCCGACGGCAGGAGATGGTCAAACCTCCGGACTCCCTCCGAAGTTTCCAGGTCGCAATAACTGGGCACCACCACCGGATCCCGGTCCTGGTTGATCAGATGGATCTCCAGGTTCTGGTCGAACATCTTCAGACCGCAGCAGGTTTTGAAGCTCAGGATGTCTTCGACGGCTGAGTTCATAATGAAGCGGATTTCGAGCATTTAGAGGTACTTTTCAGGTATCGGGAGGTCCTCTTTCTGGTCGTTCCAGATGATGGAAACCACTCTCCAGGCCCCGCCGGTTTTGATGAACTGAATGCTGTTGATCCCCTGGATAACGGCCTCGGAATCGCCTTCCTGGACCCGGGCCTGATAGGTGCTGAAACGGTGGGCGATGGCGCCAAAAAGCTCGGTCCGACTGGTGATTTCTTCTTCCATAAAGGAATGAACCGCTCCGCCGGAGATCTGCTGCCGGTAGGTTTCGATAAAGGCCTCCAGATCCCAGACAACCGGCGCTTCCAGGTTATTATTGATCAGGATCCCCGGAAGCAGGAAAAGACTTTTCAGTCTCTCCAGGTCTGGTTTTCCCCCTGCCCCAAAGGAAATGGCGGCGTAGAGGTTCCGGGTAAGTAGATCTAATGATTCTATTTCATCCATAACAGGAAGAACTTTAACTGTCATACTTTCCCACAATGGCAATGCTGCAGACGTTCATGAAGGGCACCCCGCCCAGGTTGTGCGTCAGCCCGAATCGCGGGTTTTCGATCTGCCGGTCCCCGGCCCGGCCGTGAAGCTGGAGGTACATCTCATAGAGCATGCGCAGACCCGAGGCCCCGATGGGATGGCCGAAGCATTTCAGTCCTCCATCCACCTGGCAGGGAACCCCGCCCCCGTCCCGAATGTAGAAACCGTCCAAGGTGTCCTGAACGGCCCGCCCCCGTTCGGAAATATGGAGGTCCTCGTAGGTGACCAGTTCGGTGATGGAGAAGCAGTCGTGAAGTTCCATCATGCTGATTTCCCGGCGGGGGTCGGTGATCCCGGCTTCCTGATAGGCCCGCCGACTGCAGACGTCGGTGGTCACAAAGTGGTCTCCGTCCCACTGATTGAAGCCCATCTCGGCCCCGCTGCTTAAGGCCAGTTGCAGGGCCTTGACGGTAATGAAATCCTTTCGTCCCAGCTCCTTGGCCTTTTCCACGGTGGTGACGATGGCGCAGGCCGCTCCGTCGCTCACCCCGCAGCAGTCGAAAAGCCCCAGCGGATGGGCGATGATGGGGGCGGCCATGATCTGTTCCACGGTTACGGCCTTGCGCAGGTGGGCCTTGGGGTTCAGGACCCCGTTGGCGTGACTCTTGGCCGAGACCTGGGCCAACGCGCGTTTCAGTTCCTGATCCGCAATGTGGTATTTGGCCGCGTAGGCGCTGGCCAGTTGGGCAAAGGCCCCGGGAGCGGAGATGTTGGGAAACCAGAGCCAGTTCAGGGAGCCCAGTCCGGACCCTGGATTGGGCAGCCCGCCGTAGCCCGTGTCTTTGAGCTTTTCCACGCCCATGGCCAGGCAGATATCGTAAGCCCCGGAGGCCACGGCATAGACCGCCCCCCGGAAGGACTCGGTTCCGCTGGCACAAAAGTTTTCCGTCCGGGTGGCGGGTATCAACGGCAGGCGGAGGGCCATGGTCAGGGGAAGGGCGCTCTTGCCCACGTTGATCTCCTCCATGCAGGTGCCCAGCCAGGCGGCCTGAATGTCATCGGGCGTGATTCCGGAATCCTCCAGACACTCGGCGAAGGCCTCCACCATCAGTTCTTCGGCCCCCACATCCCAGCGTTCTCCAAAGCGAGTGCAGCCCATGCCGAGGATGGCAACTTTATCTTTTATGCCGGTAGCCATATGGTTCTCCTTAGAATTTAAATAGTTTTTCTATAAGCTGGGACTTCATCAAATCCCCTTCGATCTTGAGTTTCCCCGTAGTGAAGGCCTGCATGGCCGGCAGTTGCCCGGAGATCAGGTCCAGGAAGTCGGCCTCGGCCATTTTGATGGTGGTGGTCGGTTTTTCGTGAAGCCCCGGGCTTACGGTGCAGACGGAGTCTTTGATGACCGCCTGCCAGTCTCCGCCTTGGGGCCCGGAGATCCGGAATTGGAAAACCACTTCCAGGCCGGCGGCTTTTTCGGCCTGGAAGGCCTTGGGCATCCGCTCAAACACAGACTGGACCGTAGGCCTCGTGGTTGAGGGACTGACCACCGCCTCCGGTTTCCTGTCCCCGCCGGTCAGCATTTCTCCCAGGGCCTCGGTGGCGTTGTAAAATTCCTTTCCTCCTTCGAGGGTGTTGATGGCCGTCCAATGCCGTTGAACGTCTTCGGGGGTGGGGACGGTCCGACCATCATGGATCAGGATCCCCGGCCCGGAAACCACCGCCGCTTTATTGAAATACCCCGCCCCGGCGTTAAAGACCTGGCCGGTCTCGGTGCAGGCCGTGGAGCAGAGATAGAGGACCAAAGGAGCCGCGAATTCGGGTTTCAGTCTTTCAAAGAGATCGGGGGGCAGGATGTCCTCGGTCAGTCGGGTGGCGGCTATGGGGGCCACCGTGTTGACTTTGACCTGGTATTTCTCCCCCTCCAGTTTCAGGGTGTGCATCAAGCCCACCAACCCCAGTTTGGCAACCGAGTAGTTGGACTGCCCGAAGTTGCCGAACAGACCGGCCGCCGAGGTGGTCAGGACTATCCGGCCGTATTGCTGCTCCCGCATCTGCCGGAGGGCCGGCCGGGTGACATAATAGGCCCCATCCAGATGGACGGAGAGGACCGGATTCCAATCCTCAGGATCCATTTTGAGCAGGGATTTATCCCGCAGGATCCCGGCGTTGTTGATCAGGATATCCACTCGGCCAAAGGTCTCCACGGCTTTTTGAACAATGGCTTCGCCGCCTTCGGGAGTGGATACGGTATCGTAACTGACCACGGCTTCGCCGCCCAGGGCTTTGATTTCTTCCACCACCCTGTCGGCCGGGCCGGAGGAACCGGCCCCGGAACCGTCCCGGGCGCCGCCCAGATCGTTCACCACCACTTTCGCTCCGCGCTGGGCCAGTTCCAGAGCGTAGGTCCGACCCAAACCGGCCCCGGCCCCGGTCACGATGGCCACCTGACCGTCAAATCGGATGGCGGCCGCTTTTTCTATCTTTGCCGGCGGCTTAACCGGCAAAGGCACGGCCTTCCAGAAGTAACCGGAGAAGCCGCGATCCTTGTCGGTATACCGTTTCCGGAAAGAGAGCCTGACCGGCTGGCCGACCCAGACCTCGGGCAGTTCGCAATCGGTGAAGTCGGCCATGAACCGGCCTCCGTCATCAAACTGGATCATGCCGTAGATCGCCGGCGGGTCGAGAGAAACCGTCAACAGGTCTCCGGTGAAGGTTTTGACAAAGGCCGATTTCTGGGCAAACTCGTACGCTTCCTGGGTGTAGAATCTCCGGCAGTCCGGGTTGACGCAGATATCCATTTTTGGAAACTGAGGGGTGCCGCAGGCCGTGCAGCGGCCGCCCACCAGGCCGAGGATCATCTGCCGTTTCCGGTAGAGGACGGTCATGGCCGTCTGGGTGGGTGCCTCGGCCCGGATCCCCATCTCGGTCTGAATCAGGTCACGGAACTTAAGAAACTTGGGATAATGGTCGACCGCCTTTTTGTTCTTCAAAGACCCTTCAACCCCCATCCGAGGGGCTAGATTTTTGATATGCTCGGTCACCCGGAAATACAGCGCATCGCACCCTTGTCCGAAGCCCGCCAGCAGGATCCGTTCTCCCGGCCGGGCCTGCTCCAGTGCCCGGACGAACAGGACCAGCGGATGGGCCGCGCCGGTTTCCCCGCAGACTTCGTGGAGGTTGTCCTGGACTTTTTCCGGAGGGGCCCCTAATTTTTTGGCGATGGCCCGGTGCTCGGCCTTGAAGAAGCAGGGAAAGACGAGCTTATCCACATCGTCCATGGTGATGGAGAGCTTTTGAAAAAGACCGTTTACCGCCCGGGGAATGATCTTGGCGTACCCTTCGTCCCGGACCCAGCGTTCCTCCCACATGTAGTCATATTTATTTTGGGAGCCGCGGTAATGATCGACAAAATCCAGGGAGAGGGTCTGGGAACCCAAAAATTCGGCCATCACGTCGGTGTTGCCGACCAGGAGCGAGGCGGCCCCGTCGCCGAACCACATCTCGTAAAAATAGGCGGCCTTGGTCTCCCGCTTGTCGGCCGCGGTCACCAGGATGCGTTGAGGGGTTCCCTCCCGAAGGGAGTTCAAGGCGGTGATCAGGGCGCTGGTGCCGGAACGGAGGGAAGCGGTGACATCCTGGGCTTGGATATCATCCCGAAGGTTCAACGCCGTTTTAACAATGCCGGCGTTGAGACGGTCGGCAAAGGGCAGGGTGGTGGAACACAGAGTCAGGGCCTCCACAGTCGATTTATCCAGCCCTTGCAGACAGTCCTGCGAGGCGGCTACGGCCATGGTCAGGCTGTCTTCATCCCAATTGCAGAAAGACCGTTCTCCCTGGGCGACCATGACGGTGGCCGGGGCAAACCAGCCCATTTCCTGAAAGATGCTCATGCGGTTAAGGCGGAGCCGGGGAATGTAGCCGCCGTAGGATACGATGCCGATCATGGGACCTCCTTAAAATTCAAATTCGAAGCACGAAGCACGAAACAAGCACGAATGGGAAAAAATATCAAAAAAGTTGGTTTCGCAAAAAGTCGTCACCCCGGTGAAAACCGGGGTCCAGAGATTATATAACTTGTTGAATCTACTGGATTCCGACTTTCGTCGGAATGACGAAAACGGTCTTTCGGCGACTTTTTGGGACCACATCAAAAAATACTTTTTGAATTTTGAAATTGGGTCATTTAGATTTGTTTAGAACTTAAAAAGT
>Ga0351867_10214_pt1 | contig 13303 bp, 7 predicted proteins | sample TotcelHFGM3001M8_FD_206779 | JGI IMG/M metagenome (GOLD analysis project Ga0351867, IMG submission 206779) | Enriched cells from coal bed in the Powder River Basin, Montana, United States - Total cells FGM rep2 HSBNCT.FGM.300.1.M8 ...
GGCCGCTGGTCGTGGGCCGCTGGGGGTGGAGCGATCCCGGCTCGGACGCGGTCCTGACGGGCGTCTCCCGGTTGGAAGCGGGCGAGCGGCTGGGAGACCTGGTGCTGGCGGCGGAACAGCGTTTGGGCGCGGGACGCGTGCTGGTCCTGGGCGACGCTTTTCCACTAACCAACGAAGGCGGCGTGCGGGCCTACGGATACACGGGCCGTTTGTTGTCGTACCTGGCACAGCGGCCGACGGGTCCGCAGACGCCGTGGCGTCAAGCGGCCACAGTACTGCTGGGATTGGGGCTGCTGACGGCTGTCGCCGTCCGGCCGGCGCCGGCGAACGTGCTGGCGGTCGTATTGATCTGGGCGGCGTCGCAGACAGCGTGCGAGGCGTTCAGCCGCCATGCGACGGGCGTGGTGCCGGACGGACGGCTGATCAGGCTCGACGGTGCTCCCGTCGAACCGTCGGCCTCCGCCGGCCGCTTGGCCTATATCGACGCTTCGCACCTGCCGGCGTACAGCGATGCGCAATGGGCCTTTGACGGAGTCAACGGTTTGGCCCTCACGCTGATGCGCAGCGGCTACCTAACCTTGACGCTGCCGGAGTTCAGCCGCGAGCGGCTGGAGCGGGCTGCGATCTTTGTCGCCGTCGCGCCGGCGCGGAAGTTCAACGCCGCACAGCGCCGTCAGCTGTTCGAATTTGTCGAGCGTGGCGGGACGTTCTTCTGTTTGGTCGGCGCCGAGGAATCGGCTCCCAGTGCATCGCTGCTGGCCGAATTCGGAATCCGCGTGCCGCCGTCGCCCGTGCCAACCACGGGCCGCTGGCGCGAGCCGGAACCGTCGGGACACGTCCGAGCCGTGTACGGGGACACCGGTACGAACGGATTGCAGGCCGGCCAAGCCCTGGTTCAGTTCTTTGCCGCTTGGCCGGTGGCGACGGACGGCGATGATGCCGAGATTTTGGTCGCCGCACCCAACGGGCAACCGATCGTCGTAAGCCGCCGGATCGGTCTCGGCCGAATCGTGGTGATTGGGGATACCGGATTCGCGCTGAACAAGAACCTCGAATACGTCGGCGGTGAACCATTCGACGGGCGATACGACAACGCCGATTTCTGGCGTTGGTTGCTCGACCGCGGCTTGATCGCAAACCGGCGCAGCCAGCGACCGTAGCGCCGCAAATCACAATTGTCAGGCCACAACAGCGAGAGTTTCGCCAGTTTCACGACGGCTTACCTATTTCGGGTGACTCTTCGCCGTCGTGGTTTGCCGTGAGATGCTGCGAGGTTTGGTTCGAGCCTCCGGCCAAGCCTTGCGGCATGCATCCTGGCTGGCAGAGCGAGTCTGAAGAATCGTTCCTCTCTTGGCGCCCGCTCCAGCCGCTTTGTAGTGCGTAATCAATCCGCAAACCGAGCCTTGCGTACTGCTCGCGTACGTGCTAACACAAATCGCACTGAGACCATTCATTCTGGATCCGCGTGGAGATCGAATCATGAGCCGGGGTTTACCGATTGGATGTGGGCTTCTCGTTGCGTTGCTTGCCGTGCCGATGATGCCGGCTGTTCGCGCCGCGGATGCGCAGCCACCGACCGTTCCCAACGTGCTCGACATGGCGGATTTCCCAGGCGGACTGATCGTCCATCTGGGCTGCGGGGACGGTCGTTTGACTGGCCGATTGGTCGCGCCCGGCAACAGCCTGGTGCATGGATTGGACACGGACGCCGCCGAGGTCCAGGCGGCTCGAACACACTTGCAGGAATCGGGACTGTACGGCCGGGTGGCGGTCGATACGTTCGATGGACGGCAGCTTCCCTATGCCGATAACCTGGTGAATCTGTTGGTGGTCACTGGTCCGTCATCCGTCGAGAGAGCGGAACTTCTGCGCGTCCTCTGCCCAGCCGGCGCAGCCGTCTTCACCACGGAAGACGGACCACAGACCACGCACAAATTCGTCAAGCCGCGTCCGGACGATATCGACGATTGGACTCACTTCCTGTACGACGCCAGCGGCAATCCGGTCGCTCGCGACGACGTGGTCGGGCCGCCGGGGCGCGTGCAATGGATCGCCGGTCCACGGCACATGCGCAGCCACGAACATGTGCCGGGCATTTACAGCGTCGTGTCCTCCGCGGGCCGGATCTTCTACATCCAGGACGAAGCGGATACGGGCGCCCTCCGCGCGCCGCCCGAGTGGCAGTTGGTGGCCCGAGACGCCTTTAACGGAAGCCCGTTGTGGAAACAGCCGATCGCCCAGTGGTTTCCTCACTTTGTCGGCTGGGGCAGCACGCCGCGTCAGTTGCAGCACAAGCTGGTCGCGTTCGGCGATCGGGTGTACGTCACCCTGGGTCTGCACGCCCCGCTGACAGCCGTCGACGCCGCAACCGGCCAGATCGTAAGATCCTACGAAGACACCCGCGGAGCAGAGGAGGTGATCCTCCACGACGGCGTGCTGCTGAGCATGATCCGCAGCGTCACCGCCGAGCGGATCGCGGAATTGGACCAGTGGGATCAATGGGCGAAATCGTGGGGCTTCCCCCAGCCGGACTTGAACACGCGCGACACGGCCGAGCGGCTCGTGAAACGGCTGCGTTCGATCGAAGCGACAGGTCGGAAATCGATCCTCGCGTTTGACGCCGATTCAGGACGGGTGTTGTGGCGCAAGAACCCGGCCGAGATCGAAGGCTATCGGGACATGTCGCTTCGTGCGGCGGGTGATCGCGTCCTGTATCAGAAAGGACAGCAGATTATCTGTGCCGATCTGCGGTCGGGTGACGAGCATTGGACCGCTTCGGCGGCGCCCCTCCGTCTGATTCACGGTGATCGGGTGTTCTGCGCGGGCAACAACGCGATCGAAGCGTTGTCGTTGGCATCGGGCGAGCGGCTCTGGAGCCAGAAGCCGCTGCTGGTGTCGATTCTCGACGTGTTCGCCGTCAACGGTTCGCTCTGGATCGGCGGATTCAAGCCGTACGACACAGGCCGTGTGCATACCGGTCCGAGTTGGGGACCGTACTTTGCCGTCCAGCGGGACTTGCAAACCGGCGAGGTGCTGCGGCAGATCGAGCCGGACAACCCAGGACATCACCATCGCTGCTATTCGAACAAGGCCACCGCCCGATATATTCTTGGCGGGCGGCGCGGCACGGAGTTCATCGATCTCGACTCGGGCGAAGTGCTCTGGAACAGCTGGGTCCGCGGCGTCTGTAAATACGGAGTCATGCCGAGCAATGGTCTGCTGTACGCTCCGCCCCATGCGTGCGGTTGCTATACGATGGTCAAGACCACCGGCTTTTTTGCGTTGGCGCCGCGAAACCTGGCCGACGCCGCGCTGCCCGCAGTTGCTGCCCAACCGCAACGAGGCCCCGCCTACAGGGTTCCGCTTGCCAGCTTCGCCGATCCGGCGGCGGATTCCTGGCCGACCTATCGGCATGACGGCCAACGCAGTGGTTCGACCGCGATGACGGTGCCCGCATCACTCAAAGTCGCTTGGCAGACCGCGGCCGGTGGTCGGCTGAGCGCCCCGACCGTGGCCGAAGGCAAGGTGTTCGTGGCCGACGTGAACGGCCATCGGATGTGCGCGTTGGATACCGCGTCAGGCCGGCTGGTTTGGCAGTATACGACCGGCGCCCGCATCGATTCGCCGCCGACAATCGACTGCGGCCGGGCCCTGTTCGGCAGCCGCGACGGATATGTGTACAGCGTGACTACAGCAGACGGAGCATTAGCGTGGCGTCTTTTGGCCGCTCGAACCGATCGTCGCGTTCCCGCCGACGGTCAACTGGAGTCGGTATCGCCGAGCCACGGAAGCGTCTTGTTGCGGGACGGCGTCGTGTACGCGACGGCGGGCCGGTCGTCCTACCTGGACAGCGGGCTCGACATCTGCCGCATCGATCCGCAAACGGGAACGCTGCTGACGCGTTCTGCCATCTTCAGCCCCGACGAAGAAATCGGCCGCCAGCCAGAGCAGTTCGATGCGAACACGATGCCGGGCTCGCGCAGCGACCTTCTTTCGAGCGATCCCGAACACGTGTACTTGCAGGAATCCGTGTTCGATGGCCGGCAGATGATTCGTCACGATGGCAACGCCCATCTTTTCGCCACGACGGGCATGCTCGACGATGCCTGGTCACATCGTTCCTATTGGATCTTCGGCACGAGATCCTCGATGGCGACTGGTTGCAGCAGCCGCGCGCGGGATCTGATCTACGGCCGGCTGCTGGTGTTCGACGACCAGACCGTCCACGGCTACGGTCGGGCGAGCGTCCACTGGTCAAGCCAATTGGAAGACGGCCCCTACCGGCTGTTCGCCGCGCCGCGGACAGAAGGGGGGCAGTCTTGGAAGATCACCGTTCCCGTGCAGGTCCGCGCGATGCTACGAGCCGGTGCCCTGCTGTTCGTCGCGGGTTCTCCCACTGCCGGTGGTGAAAGATCGAGCGTACCGCGGGATTCCGATACGGGGCTGCTTCTGGCCGTCTCGACACGCGACGGCAGCGTCCAGAGCCGAGTGCCACTGACCAGTCCCCCCGTCTTCGACGGCCTGGCAGCCGCCGAAGGCAAGCTGTTCCTTACTCAAGAGAACGGCCAAGTCGTTTGTTTGAAATGAGAACAGGGGACATCACTGATTTATAGCTTGCGGAGCCTGGCCGAAGGGCTCAAAATAACGGGTAAACAATCCGAGGTGTTGGTTCGCAGACTGTGAGCTATCACCCTGATGTGGAAGCAAGCCCGCAAAGGAGCCTCAATGCCCCTCTCCTGTGATATCGTTGATTTCGCCGCCCTCGACGGCATCGCCTGTCCCTGTGGCGTGGCTCGCCGAGCATTTCAGGACGTGGCGGACTGGCCAGGCACGGTCCACGTGACGGAGATTTCCGCCGAGGCACGGTTGCATTATCACCGACGTTTGACCGAAACCTACTATTTTCTGGAATGCGAACCGGACGCCGAGATGCAACTGAACGACGAAAAGATCCACGTTCATCCCGGCATGTGCATCCTGATTCGTCCCGGCGTCCGCCACCGCGCGATCGGGCGAATGAAAGTGCTGATCGTCGTGATTCCCAAATTTGATCCGACCGACGAGTGGTTCGACTGAAGGCCTTGCTGGTTGAAATCCGCGACCTTTTTCCTACAGTGACGTGAAAAGACGCACAAAGTCCACGCTGATCGGAAGAGGGGATCTTACCATGAGAACATCTGTAAGTCTGTTGTCCTACTTTGTTTTCGCCATGACGGTGGCCGCCGCAAATGCGGGGGATTGGGCACAATGGCGAGGACCGGAGCAGACGGGCGTATCGCGCGAGAAGAACTTGGCCAACGAATGGTCGTTGGAGGGCATGAAAAACGTGCTCTGGGTCTCGCCGACCGGCGGCCGCGCGACCCCCATCATGATGAACGGTCGGGTGTATTTGAATTGCCGCACCAGCGACGACATCAACGATCCGCAGCAGTTGGTCAACGCCGGTCAGCAAGTTGTCTGTTGGGATGCCGCGAGCGGCAAGATCGTTTGGCAAGACAAGTTCAACGTGTTCCAAACGGACATTCCGGCGCCGCGCGTGGGCTGGGCCAGCATGGCCGGCGATCCGGAAACGGGGAACGTGTATCTCCATTCGGTGGATGGCTTGTTCCGCTGTTACACCGGGGACGGCGAGGTGGTGTGGGAGCACTCGTTGTTCGAACAGTACGGCAAGATCTCCGGGTACGGCGGCCGGACGATGACGCCGATCATCGACGAGGACCGGGTGATCGTCAGTTTTTTAGCGCTGAACTGGGGAAAAACGGGCGTTCCGCCGCCGAAGCACACCTATTATGCGTTTGACAAGCGGACCGGAAAGCTGCTCTGGGTATCCGCGCCCGGCGGCCGGCCTCTGGACACGAACTACTCCTGCCCCGTCGTGGCCGTCATCGACGGCACGCGGATGCTGATCGGGGGCAACGGCGATGGCGGCGTGTACGCGATCAACGCGCGGACCGGTGAGCCGATCTGGGGATTTATGATGTCCAAACGCGGCCTGAACACGACGCCCGTCGTGGACGGGAAGTATGTCTATATGGCCCATGGCGAGGACAACATCGACAGCATCGCGTTCGGGCGGATCGAATGCATCGACGCCACGGGCCGAGGCGACGTGACGAAGACGCATTCGGTGTGGCGCGTGGACGAGATCAAAGCGGGCTACTCGGGGCTGTTGATCCACGACGGAATTCTGTACGTCGTGGCGGATACGGGAAATCTACACGCTTTCGACAGTCGAACGGGCAAGCCGCTGTGGATCCATAAACTGGGCACCGTCGGCAAAGGTTCCCCCGTGTGGGCGGACGGCAAGCTCTACGTCATGGAGGTCAATGGCAACATCCATATCCTCCAACCCAGCCGCGACGAGTGCCGGTCGCTGTGCCACGTGGCGTTGCGAGCTGCCGACGGGGTGGGCATGGACGAGATCTACGCCTCGCCGGCGATCGCCGACGGCCGGATCGTGTTCGTCACGCGGGATCGCACGATTTGTGTGGGAACGAAGGACCACCAGCCGTCCAGCGATCCGGTTCCACCGCTGCCGGCCGAAACCGCCCCGCAGGAAGAAATCGCTTTGATCCAATTGGTTCCTTACGAAGCACACTTGTCCGGCGGCGGCGAGGTCGGCTACGAATTGCACGCTTTCGACACGAACGGCCGTTTTCTGAAGAAGCTTGAGCCTGTTCTGGAGCCCCAAGCGGACTTGCCCGACGCCAAAGTGGCTGGCAACAAGCTGGTGTTCGGCGAAGACGCTGCGGAGCAAGGCGGGCATGTTTCGGCCAAACACGGCGACTTGACGGCCACGGCCCGCGTCCGCGTGTTCTCCAAGTTGCCGTGGAAATGGGACTTTGAAGGGTTGACGGGCAGCCAAGTGCCGCCGAGTTGGATCGGTGCCACGCGGCGGCTGGTTCCCATCCAAGAGGACGGCAACACGGTCATGCAGCACACGCCGGGCGGAGGGGCGCCCAGCGCTTACATTTGGATGGGGCCGCCGGACATGAGCACGCACACGATCCAAGCGGATGCGCTGATGCGCGAGGAAAAACGGCGGTTGCCCAGCGTCGGACTCACCGTTTGCCGCTATAATTTGATCCTTAAAGGCAACAACGCCAAGCTGGGCTTCCAGGACTGGGCCCCGCATCCCCGAATCGGCAACGAAGTTCGTTTTCGTTCCGATCCAAACGTCTGGTACACGCTCAAGATGCGAGTGGACATCCGGCCGGACGGGGCCTATTTGTATGGCAAAGCGTGGAAACGGGACCATCCGGAGCCTGAGGCATGGACCGTCGAGGCTGTGGACCCGAATCCCAATGTCCACGGCAGCCCCGGCTTGTACATGTACTCGCTGGCCCCCTGCCTTTTTGATAATGTATCTGTTTCCCAGAATTGATTCGCCGATCCCAACCGGACGCTCGAAGACACACGGACGCTCGAAGACAAAGGAAATTACGCATGCTCGCAAAACCCCGCCACATCCTGCCGGCAATCCTGACGATCGTCGCCGCGATCCTGATCGCGGGCTGTACGCCTCCGCCCCCCCCGCGCCCCACCTATGACCCAGGCGATGACTCGGGTGTCACCGAAGCGGAGCCGGACTGGGAAGCGTCCAGCCCGCCGGAATACGTCATGCCGTCGATCGATCCCGTTGGCGAGCCCGCGCCGCAACAAGGCGCTACCGAACCGGCTCCCGAGCCGCCCAAGCGGGAACTGAAGCCAATGGATGAACCCGCCCCAGCCGCAGACGAAGAGGCGGAGGTCAAGGCGGCTGATACCAAGGTGGCTGATACCGAGGCCGCTGCTTCTGACTCCGCTCCCGCAAAGCCGGCGGCCGGCGATCGCGTGGTGACGGGCGATTGGCCATGCTGGGGCGGAGATGTCCATCGCAATATGGTCAACGCCACAACCGGGATCGCGATCGATTTCGAGCCCGCCGCGACGGCCGAGGAAGGCAAACGGTTGCTGTGGGTCGCCAAGCTGGGTTCGCAGACGTATGGCAATCCGGTGGTGTCCGACGGCAAGGTGTACGTCGGCACCAATAATGGCGGCGAGTATCGGCCGAAGCACAAAGGCGACCGCGGCGTCGTGCTGTGCTTTGACGAGAAGACCGGCCGGTTCCTGTGGCAGCTGACGCGCGAGAAGCTGCCCCAGGGACGCGTGAACGACTGGCCCGAACAAGGGATTTGTTCGGCGCCGTTCGTCGAAGGCGACCGCTTGTGGGTCGTCACCAACCGCTGTGAATTGATGTGCTTGGACACGGAAGGCTTTTACGACAAGGAAAACGACGGGCCCTACACCGACGAAACCGATGCCGAGGAGCAGGATGCCGACATCGTCTGGGTGCTGGACATGATCGAAGAGATGGGCGTGTTCCCGCACAACTTGGCGACCAGCTCGCCGATCGTCGTCGGCGACTTGGTCTACATTCTGACCTCCAACGGCGTCGACGAAGCGCACTTGGAACTGCCCTCGCCCCGTTCGCCGTCCTTCATCGCGGTTCACAAGGTCACGGGCAAAGTCGTCTGGGAAGACAACTCGCCGTTGGACACGATCTTGCACGGCCAATGGAGTTCGCCGGCGGCCGGCGTCGTCAACGGCCAGACGCAGATCTACATGCCGGGCGGCAATGGCTGGCTGTACGCGTTGGATGCCAAGACCGGGGAACATATCTGGGAGTTCGACTTGAACCCGAAGGATTCCAAATGGGAGTTGGGTGGACGCGGCACTCGGAACAACATTATCTCCACGCCCGTGTTCTTCGAGAACAGCGTCGTGCTCGGCGTCGGACAGGATCCCGAACACGGCGAAGGCGTGGGACACATTTATCGCATCGACGCGACGAGAAAAGGGGACGTCAGCCCCACGACGGCCGAGAATCAGTCGAATCCGAACTCCGCCCAGATCTGGCATTGGGGCGGCGTCGACAAAGACGGCTCGTTGACGGGAGAAAAGGACAACGATTGTTTCCGCCGCACGCTGTCCACGGTCGCGATCCACGACGGCCTGGTGTATGCGCCCGACCTGAGCGGCCGCATTCACTGTCTGGACTTTGCGACCGGCAAACGCTACTGGGAAGCGGATATCCTAGCCGCCGTGTGGGGCTCGCCGATGGTGGCCGACGGCAAAATGTTCCTGGGCGATGAAGACGGCATGCTGTCGATCTTTGCGGTGGGCAAAGAAGAAAACAAGATCAAGGAGATCGAGTTCCCCTCGTCGATCTACAGCACGCCCACGATCGCCAACGGCGTGATGTTCATCTCCGATCGCTCGCGGCTGTACGCGATTTCAACGCAATAGCGCGAAGCGGACTGGTGGATAGGATCGGCAGATCAACGGAGTGTCGCGGTTTTCAGTATGGTCATCGCGCTCCGCCATGACGACTGTAATTTCAGAACTCCTGATGTACGGTGCCGTCGAAATGAGCGGTCGTCTGCGGTTCAGTCGGATGCCACCGAGTTTATCTCGGCGGAGTTTCACTCCCCGCCCGGAAAGCCCACCGCCCGACACTCCATCTTTTTCCCCCCGCCGCCGACGGAAAGGGAGACGGGGCCGTGCGCCAAGGAGGAACAGTTTCGGTGGATTGGAACCAGTCTTCGCTGTATTGCGCGTCATTATCAAGACATTTTTTCACGACGGCCATCATCGCAGCCGAAGCGAACCGACGGCTTTGTGCGGCGTCTCGCGAGAATTTTGTTACCCATAGCCTGTTGTTGGAAGTAGGCTTGATTTTGCGGCTTGTTTGCTTTACGTTCTGAGTTGGGTGGTTGCTCTCCCTGTCCTTTTCGTAGGAGGTGACATCATGGTCCCGTCACGTGGTTCTCCGAGTCGAGCGTTTACGCTGGTCGAACTGTTGGTGGTGATTGCGATCATTGGCATCCTCGTGGCCTTGTTGTTGCCCGCCATCCAGGCCGCTCGGGAAGCGGCGCGTCGTACGCAATGTTCCAACCACCTGAAGCAATTGAGTCTGGCACTGCAAAACTACCATGATTCGTACTACTCGTTCCCGTACAACGCCGATCCACAAAGCGCCGATGTCGCTACGAGACAGAGGGGTCCCTCTTGGTTCGTACGTATCTTGCCCTTCATGGAACAGGGAGCGATTGTGCAGCAAGCGATATTTTCTGGCGACTGGTCACTTCAAGACGGACCGAGCCCGAATACGGCCCTTTTAAACGGGCTTATTATTCCGGGTCTTTTCTGCCCCTCCTCGCCTTTGCCTCAAACGAAATCGTTGTCAAGCGGCTCCAACCCGGGTCCGACAATCGTGCAGTTGCCCAACTATATTGGTATCGAGGGATCGTATTACGTGGGCGGCACATCCGCTACGGCCGCACCGCAGCCATACCAGGATACCTATGGCCGCGCAGTCTACAACGGTGTAATCCAGATAGCAGAGTTTCCGGTCAGAATGTCTCAAATTACTGATGGCACCTCAACTACTCTGGTGGTGAGTGAACAGAGTAATTTCCAGTTCGATGCCAATGGCAATAAGATCGATCGGCGTTCGAGCGGGCACTGGGGCGGTGCGTGGAGTTGCGGCGCTGCAGCACGAAACTGGACGCAAAATGTTACCACCATCCGCTATCCGATCGCCGGTGGGTTTGGTCTCAGCGGAAATACCCAACCTTACGAGGTTAACATTCCTCTGTTTTCGTCCCATCCGGGTGGTGTTCTTGGCGCCTTGGCAGACGGATCGGTGCGTTTCATTGCTGAGAACATCGACTTCAGTACCTTGACGGCACTGGCAGATCGTGCCGACGGTCAGCCGGTAGGAGCATTTTGACTCCCATGAGAACAGCAAGACTAAAACAATTGTTCGTGGCGATCGTCGTTGCGATGTCCGGCGTTAGTTGTAGCGGCAATCCATCTGGGACCGGGCGAGTTCATGGAATCATCACATTAGACGGCCAGTCCTATCCCGACGCACAAGTCGTCTTTACGCCAGCGGAGGGGCGACCCTCATCCGGAATCACGGACAGCAACGGTCGATACGAATTGACGTATGTGCGGGACGTTAAGGGAGCGGCTATCGGGAAGCACACGATCAGTATCACGACGATCCAGAAATCGTCTTCTGACCGGGGCGATGATCCGCCGTTCAAGGAGACGATTCCCGATAGATATAACGTAAGGACGGTATTATCCGAAGATGTTAAGCCGGGAGACAACAGCTTCGATTTTGCTCTGACGTCGCAGTAGCCATCCACTCCAACTGTGGCATTCAAAGCGGCGCAAGCTTCCAGCTTGCAAGTAGTACGAACCGCAAGCTGGAAGCCTACACCACTGATTTCTTGGCCGGTCTTTCGAACGACGTATCTTCAACCGGAGGTCGATGCCGCAGTTTATCCCAGCTTCCACTTCGCTTGGCGCAGGACCGCGCGGCTCGAGCCGGACATCGATTCGTACCAGGCGCTCACCAGCGTGCCGTCGTCCAACTGGACCGTGCTGGGATAGCCCAAGTCGCCTCCCGCGCCGTCGCCGGAAACGATGATTGGTTCGGACCACGTGCGGCCGTGGTCCGCACTGATCCGCGCCTGGTTGCCAAACGGAGGGCGGCGGTGGCCGTAAGTCATCAGCAGCCGATCGTCCTGCAGCCGCACCAGGTGCGAGGGCAGGCCCCAGACGCCGATCGCTTGCGGCGTGCTCCACGTCCGGCCTCCATCGTCCGATTCGCATTGCAACGTTTCGCCCGCGTTGGCTTGGTTGTGGTTGCGAATCTGGACCAGAATGCGTCCGTCGGCCGCTTCCACGGCGTGCAGTTCATGATAGTTCCGCTGCGTGTCGCCGTCCCGAGTCGGAATGGCGGCCAGCCACTCCCAGGTCTGGCCGTCGTCCGTCGACTGACAGACCCCGACGCGGTTCTCGCCGCGCCAGAGTTCTTTGCCGGCATACAGCAGACGTCCGTCGCTCAATTGATTTGGTCCGTGAGGGCTGTTGACCGTCGTGTCGTACCGGCCCGAGAATGTGACTCCGGCGTCGGTCGAGCGAATCATCCAGACGCTTAACGCCGCCTTACGCTGGTCGGCGTTGACCCGCGAGTGCGCCGCTTGCCAGCGGGCTAAGCGATCCGCGGGCCATTTGCCGTCCTTCTCCGCCTTGGTCAGGATCGGTTCGTAGGCGAGCGAGGTAAACGTTGTGATCAGAATCGCACCCTTGGCCGTCTCCAGCACGCCCGCATCGCGATCGTCGATCGGGCCGTCCATGACAACTTCGGGCCACGTCCACGTCTGGCCGGAATCGTGCGACCGCATCAATTCGACGCGGCCAAACGGACAAACGTGGGCCTCGCGGCCCGCGGACGAAACCAACAGCAGTTGTCCGTTGCGACAGCGCGCCAGCGTCGGCCAGCCGTGGTACAGGTCGGGATGTTGGCTGATGACTTTCGTTTCCAGGATTACCGCCGGCGGCGCCGCATGCGCCGAACGCCCGACGTGAAACATCAAGCCGGCAGCAGCTGCGCCGGAAGCCGTTAACCACTGGCGGCGGTGAAGTGGGATCGACATGAGCAATGCTCCCAAAGGGGTTAGAGGGAAGGAATGCGGACCGGGCTTGGGCCAATGCAACACCGCCGGTAGGCGGCACCACAAACGTCGTCGGCCTATCCTATAACGCCCCATTTGCAATCGCAATCACCGGGCAGGTCCGCCACGGTTCGCGGTCCGCCCGACACGGTTCGAGCCGGGCGCGGTTGCATTCCGCAGCCGGCTGTCGCACAATGCACGTGCGTCAGGACCGTCTGACGTACTGGAATGTGGCTCAGGTCGCGTTCCGAAACGAAGCCTCTGCTCTTGAACCCGCCGAGATATGCCATGTGCGCCTTTCGCGTTCGCCGTACCGCATCCGTCCTGTGTGCTCTTTCCGTGCTCGCTGTCTCATTCGCCAACGGGACGTCTGCCGCCGATATGCGGGTTCGCATCGGTGACCGTGAACTGCCCGCCGTAGCCGTCGGCCGCCAGATGGCGGCGCTGGTCGAAGCCGATTGGATCGACCAGGACGAAGCGTTTCGCGCCGCTGCCGGCCCGAGCGCGCCGCCCGCGAGCGCGGTATCCGGCGTCGCGACGTGGCAGGATGCGGCGGGAGGCTGTGACGGTGTCAAAACGGGCGGCTGGGGGTTTCACACGGCCAGCAATGAAATCGATCCCTGGTGGCAGGTCGACTTGGGCCGTTCCTATCCGCTGGATCGCGTGGTGGTCTACAACCGCACCGACGGCAACACGGCGCCGCGGACGCGCCGGTTGCAGATTCTGGTGGCCGAGGATGCCGCGAACCCCGAATTCCTAGAATTGTACCGGCACACCGGCGAACCGTTTTT
>Ga0351867_10198_pt2 | contig 13264 bp, 10 predicted proteins | sample TotcelHFGM3001M8_FD_206779 | JGI IMG/M metagenome (GOLD analysis project Ga0351867, IMG submission 206779) | Enriched cells from coal bed in the Powder River Basin, Montana, United States - Total cells FGM rep2 HSBNCT.FGM.300.1.M8 ...
CTTCGGGCCAGGGATTCGCCGACAAGATCGAAGTCCTGATCGGACTGGACGAGACACTCTCGGTGATTACCGGCCTGTACGTGCTGGATCAGAAGGAGACGCCGGGATTGGGAGATTACATCCGAGAGCCCGCGTTTCAAGACCGGTTCCGCGACAAGCCGGCGGACGTGCCGCTGACGATCGTCAAGTCCGATCCGCACGCGTCCCACGAAATCGCGGCGCTGTCCGGCGCCACGATATCGTCGTGGAGCGTCTGCTCGATCGTCAACCAGGCGATATCCCGGTTCCGCGAGCCGATTTTGCGCCAGTTCAGCCGAGACGGGGCGAGTGCCGGCGAAGGGTGAACAGGGCTATGTCTCGATTCTTGCCAACCGCACGAGCTGCAAAATGACTACACACCACCCGACCGCGATGGAACGATTCCTGAACGGGATCATTCCGGAGAACCCGGTATACCGGCAATTGCTCGGGATGTGCCCCACACTGGCGGTGACGGGGGCGATGAAGCCGGCCTTAACGATGGCCGCCGCGACGGCCTTTGTGTTGATCTCGGCCAATTTGATGATCAGCCTGATTCGCGGCTTGCTCAAGCCTCATTTGCGAATTCTCGTATTCACGCTGACGATCGCCACGTTCGTGACCGTCGCCGACCGCTTCTTGGCCGCGTACCTGTACACGATGAGCAAGCAGTTGGGGCCGTACGTGCCGCTGATCATCGTCAATTGCCTGATTATCTCGCGTTGCGAAGTCTGCTCCTCGAAACAATCGCTCGGCGTCGCCCTGTCCGACGCCGTGGGGATGTCCTTGGGATTTGCGCTGGGCTTGGTGAGTATTGCCACCGTGCGCGAGATTCTGGGTTCGGCCAGTTGGTTCGGGATCAGCGTGCTGCCGGCCAGTTGGCCCACCTGGGGCATCATGATTCTTCCGCCCGGCGCGTTCCTCGTGTTGGGGTTGCTCTTGGGTGCGGTCGAGTGGTTGGGACGGCGGCGCGCGAAATCGGCGTAGGAAGAACGAGTATGGAAAACGCAGCCCTTCTAATCCAGATCTTCGTCGGCGCGGCGGTGATCAACAACTTTGTGCTCTACTACTTCGTGGGCATCTGCCCTTTCCTGGGCGTATCGCGACGGGTCGATACGGCCTTCGGGATGGGCTGTGCCGTGACCTTCGTGATTTCGATCGCGTCGCTGTTGAGCTGGACTTTCACCTATTACATCTTGCGTCCCGAAGCGCCGTTGCCGGCCTGGCTGTGGCGCTTGGCAGGCGGCGACCCCGACGTGCGGATCGATCTGTCGGTGCTCAGTTACATCATGTACATCTTTGTCATCGCTTCGTCGGTCCAGTTCGTCGAGATGTACGTCCGGAAGTTCTTTCCCAAGCTGCACAAATCGTTCGGCGTGTTCCTGCCGTTGATTACCACGAACTGTGCGATCCTGTTCGCCTGTTTGGAGATTATGAAGCAACTGCAGGATCCTGCTCGCCTGTGGGGATTAGCCGAAGCTTTGACGCTGGGACTGGGAGGCGGGGCCGGCTTTACTCTGGCGATCTGCCTGATGGCGGGGATTCGCGAGGAGCTGGAACTTGCCGACGTTCCCGCCCCGTTCCGAGGCGCCGGGATCACGCTGCTGGTGGCCGGCATCATGGCCATGGCGTTCATGGGCTTTGCGGGCGTCGACACCGGCATCCAAAATCTAGTTACCCTAATGTTGAAATGAGGACGGCGGAGCGATGGCCACCGCAATAACTCTAATTCTGTCTGCAACGCTGCTGTTGCTGCTGGCGGTCGCCGTGGCCTTGGTGCTGGGTTGGGCCAACCGGGCCTTTCATGTGGCGGTCGATCCCCGGATCGAAGCGATCAACGAGGCTTTGCCCGGCGCGAACTGCGGAGGCTGCGGGTTTGTGGGATGCATGGAGTACGCCGTGGCGGTCGCCGCCGGCGAAACGGCCTTGACTTTGTGCGCTCCGGGCGGCGCGGGCTGTGCCGAAAGTCTGGCCGAGATTCTGGGACAGGACGTCACCCCGTCCTTTCCGTACCGCGCAGTGGTCCATTGCGCGGCGACGTGGGAGCAGCGTTTGCCTCACGTCAAACCCGACTATCGCGGTGAATTGACCTGCACTGCCGCCAACTTGGTGGCCGGATACCAGGGCTGCACCTACGGATGCCTGGGCCTCGGAGACTGTGTCCGGGCCTGTGACTACGATGCCATCCACACGATCGAAGGCCTTGCCACGGTCGATTATCACCACTGCATCGGCTGCAGAGCTTGTGCGTTGGTCTGCCCGCGGAACATTATCTCGATGGTGCCTTTCAAGTCCGACCGCATGCTGGTCGTAGCTTGCTCCAATCGGGATCCCGGGCCGGCCGTGAAAGCGGTTTGTCCGATCGGCTGCATCTCGTGTTCCGCTTGCGCAAAGAAATCGACCCTGATGCGCATGGAAGGCGGGCTGCCCATTATCGACTATGATGCCTACAGCGACGAAGCCGAATTTGCTCCGGCTCTGGAGAAGTGCCCTCGCCAGAGCCTGATCTACGTCGGCAAACCCAGTCCGCGAGACTTGGCTCGAGTGGCCGATGAAGAGATGCCGGGACTGGTCGAAGTCGATTTCCAGACTACGGTCGACGAGACCGAGTGGCGAGGATAAAGTTGGAGAGCGGCCCGATGCACAGGTCTTGAAAACCGGGCGTACAGACCAACCGCGGTTCGTCTCCGCCGCTGCAGAACACCAGCGCTTCGACGCCCGCCGGCAAACGCTCCAATCCTTCGGCTCCCAGCACGCTCAGCGCCGTCGCCCAGATGTCGGCCATGACAGCCGTATCGGCGATAACCGTGACGGAGCGGGCGGCTTCTGCGGGCAGGCCGACGCGCGGATCGATGATGTGGCTGTAGCGTTTCCCCTCGATCTCGACATACCGGGCGTAGTCGCCGCTGGTGGCCACGGCGCGATCGCCGACGCGCAACTGGGCGAGCGGGCCGGGCTGCCCGGGGTCTTTGACGGCAATCAACCAAGGCTGCCCGCCGGCCTGCCGGCCGAAGCAGGCCACGTCGCCTCCCACGTCCACCAGGCCGCCGCGCAGGCCCGCACGCTGGATGGCTTGCAGAGCCAGATCGATCCCGTAGCCTTTGGCGATCCCGCCCATGTCCACGCACGCGCTGGCGGTGCGCTTGACGACGCCGGACTCGGCCAGCTCGAAATGTTCCCACCGAGAGGCCGCGCGGGCCTCGACGATCTCCACCTCCCGCGGCATTTGGGCCGTCGCGCCCGCCCGCCGCCACAATTCCACCTGCGGTCGGCAGGTCACGTCGAACGTCTGCCCCGTGAACTCAAATGCATTGCGAGCTGCAGCCAAGACCGCGAGCGTATCCGACGACAGGGGCATCAGCACGCCCGCCGCGGCCACGCGGAGCCGCGAGACTTCGGAGTCGTCCAGCCAGTTGCTCATCCTCGCTTCGACTTGCCGAAGCGCCGCTTCGGCGGCATCCAAGGCCGCTTCGGCCGTGGCCGTGTCTCTCCGGGCCACCACGGCGGCCAAGACACAGTCCGTCCCCATCACGCCGCGGGGCCGGCGAACGAGAGCCACCGAGGTATCTGCATCGTGGACCGCGACCCGCCACTGGCCGACTGTTACCAGGATTACCAAGGCGCCGATCAGTGCGGCTTCGATGAACCTTCGCCCGCGCGGGATTTCCTTCGGATTGAATTGCATGCTCACCGCCGCTCATCCTCCGCCGTGTCGCTTCGCTCGAGTGCCACGGCCAGCGCCTGCCCCTCGGCATCCTGGTCGAGCCCCCGAGCGTGCAATGCCCAGGCCACGGCACGCGCCAGATTCGGGGCTTCGCGGCGGTCGCACGCGTTGCGATAGGCGCGCTCGAAGTCGGCGGGCACGCGCAGGCTCCAATTGGCTCCGTCCACCACGCCCGGACGGTTGTACGCTTCGCTCAGGCCGAACAGGTCGGCCCAGAAAATCAAGACGTTGCGGGCCGGTCCGCAGAAGAGATCGGCGAACATGGCGGTCGTCAACGCCGCCTGGTCGCGGTCAAATCGCTGTTCCAACGCCGCTCGCTCCTCCGGAGTGCGGGCCAAGCGAGACGCCAGATAGACGGCACGCCGGGCTGGTTCGCCCGTGGGCAGCCAACGTTCCAGCACGGCGCGGAGCGGCGGCGTATCGTGGGTACCGACCATGATCCAGTCCTCGGGACGTGCCAAGTCGCTGCGATACACATCCTGCGGATTGCTGAGGTCTGCTTTCTGGGTCACCCGATAGCGGCCCAGCCGGTGCCGAGCCAGCACCTCGGCCAACGGTCGCGGACAGGTCGAAAGCACCTCGACCAACAAGTCGTTCCGCGCGTGGCCGTGCGCCAGCAGCCGTTCGATGATCAAGTCAAACGGCCGCGCATAACGGTCGACCTGATCCGGTTCGAGCGCCCGCACCCAATGGTCCGCATGACGCGGTTCAGCGCGATCGAGCTGGTCTGGGCGGACGCGGGCAAAGGCGGCCAAGGCGAGATGGTCCGGCAAGTCAGGCGACTCGTACAGACGGGCTCCCTGTTGCACCGCGTGCCGCGGGTCGGGATCATCCGTGCGGTAAACCCAGGGGCAGATCCAGCCGTGAGGATGATCGATCCGTAAACCGTCGTGGTCCTGGAGGATGGCATCCATCCGTGTCGTCGCGTATTGCCAAGCGCCGCCGCCGGGCTCGAGTTGGGCGGGGTCCAGGACGGAATAGCCCCAAGGCTGGCCCTCCGGATTGGTGCGGCTCGGCGGCGCGCCCATCGCATAGCCGGCCAAAAACAGGTCGCGAAACAAGAACTGGTCTCGATGGCTGGTGCCGATCGGAAGGTCGGCGTAAACACGGATACCAAGTTGGCCGGTATCGAGGCAAAACGCAGCATGCTGGTCGCGGACCAGCAATTGGCCCAGCAGGAAATCGCGCGCCGCCGCGCCGTCCTCGGGCGGCGCGGCAGGCCAGCGTTGCCAATCGTCGTGCCCCAAGGCGGCTACGACCGCCTCGAAACGCGCTTCGCGGTCCAGCCACGGGGCCCTTTGGCGGAGTTGCGTCAAACGCTCGCTCACAGCCGGGTCGCCGCGGCGCCCGTCCGTCACTTCCGCCAATAACCGCCGCTGCGTCACCCAGGCATATTCATACGCCACGCGATCGGCGACCGGGCGGTTCGCCACGGCTGCGTCGAGCCGCCGCTGGTCCAGCCATCCGGCTTGGCACAGCGGATCCAGGGCGATGTGCAGCGGATTGCGCGACAGCCCGGTAGCGTCGTACGGCGAGGGATTCGTCCGGCTGGTGATTCCTGCCGGTCCCAGCGAGACGCCTGTGAATCCCAAGCCGGCGAGCCAGGCGATCATCGCCCGGCTTCGCTTTGAGTATGGCGTGCCATATCCGAGATCATCATGCGACGGGGGAAAACTGGCTTGATGGATCGAGAGCACCAGCCGCTCGATCCCCAACCGCCGCAGAGCGGCCGGCACCGCTGGTGGAGTTGTATCCGTTGATCTCATTGTGATCCCCTCTTCAATCTAGCCGGTCGCGCAGAAACACCTTGGACAAATTGGAATTGTCGAGTTTCACAGATTCCGTGATAACACCTGCATGCAGGATGCACAAGTGCATGCAGGATGCACAATAAGACTACGCGGAAGATCCGCCGAATTCCGTTGCAGGCAGAGATGGCGAGGGTGGCGAGCGACGGTGGCGAGCGGTGGCGATTGACAAACCGCGCGGCATGTCCTAACGTGCTTGTCGGCATCTCCGCCGAACTCACACCCCCCTGAGGAGATCTATCCATGTCCATGCGAACGCCCTCCCGACTCACCCGCCGTCAATTCACCGCGACCGCCGGGGCCGCGGTCGCCGCATTCACGATCGTGCCGCGGTGTGCCGCGGCGCGCAGCGCGGAAACGCCGCCGAGCGAGAAGCTGAACATCGCCGGGATCGGCGTCGGCGGCATGGGCGCCGGCGACATCAACAACGTCGCGCCCGGCAACAACATCGTAGCGCTGTGCGACGTCGATCAGAACCGTTCCGGGGGGACGTTTCAGAAGTTCCCGGACGCCAAACCGTATCGCGATTTTCGCAAGATGTTCGACGAACAGGAAAAGAACATCGACGCGGTCGTGGTCGCCACGCCGGACCATACCCACGCCGTGGCGGCGATGGCGGCGATCAAACGCGGCAAGCACGTGTATTGTGAAAAGCCGCTGGCGCATTCGGTGTACGAAGTCCGCCAGTTAATGAAGGCGGCGGCGGAGCACAGAGTGGTGACGCAATTGGGCAACCAGGGGCATTCGTCCGAGAGCATTCGCGTATTCTGCGAATGGATCTGGGACGGAGCCATCGGCAAGGTCCACACGATTCACGCGGGGTGCCGAGCGGTGAATTCGGGCGTCGATGCGCTGCCGCGGCTGAAGGAACAGCACGACGTGCCCACGCACCTGGATTGGGACTTGTGGCTGGGCCCGGCCCTGGATCGGCCCTACCATCCGGCCTACCTGCCCGGCGCCTGGCGGGGTTGGGTGCCGTTCGGTAACGGCACGATCGGTGATTGGATTTGCCACGTCGTGGACCCGGTATTCTGGGCGCTCGACCTGGGCGCGCCGAAGACGATCCTGGCCGAAGCTCAAAATTACGATCCGAAAACGCAGGGCGACGCCTATCCGAAGGGCGACAAAGTCACCTTCGAATTTCCCGCTAAAGGCGAACGCGGCCCGATCACGCTGTGCTGGTATAGCGGGACCGAGCCGATCCCGCGGGCGGAAGCACTGGAGGCCGACCGCAAGCCGGTCGAGACGGGCGCGTATGTGCTGGGCGACCAAGGCACGATCATGTACGGCTCGCACGGCGCCGGCGGCGTGCGGATCATCCCTGAAGCCAAGATGAAGGAATACAAGCTGCCCGAAAAGACGCTCCCCCGCACCCGGGGACATCATCAGGACTGGCTGGAAGCGATCCGCAGCGGCGGCAAAGCCGGTTCGGATTTCGCTTACGGCGGCCCGCTGACCGAAATCGCCATGCTCGGCGTGATCGGTTTCAAGCTGCTGGGGACGAAGCTCGAGTGGGACGCGGCACAGATGCGGTTCACCAACTGTGACGAGGCCAACCAGTACGTCAATCCGCCGTACCGCAGCGGCTGGAGCTTATAACGCGCGCGCACTTCGACGCGACATCGCATGCGGTTGCCAGTGGCTCGTCCGAAAACGAACGCTTCGGCCCGGAGACCCGCTCCGCTTGCTTCGCGTGCCGCGTTCCTTTACGAGGGTTCGCGGTGTTGGCTTTGCGAACGGGAAAAGCAAAGGGGCCGGGGGTCTTTTCCGGTCCACCGACGAAAAGGCCCCCGGCCTGGGGTGTTCAGTTTGTAGATGTCAATACCAAGTGATGCGATCCCGTTTTTGTTCCACGAAGGTGCGTAAGCGAAGGAAGCAGCGAAGAGCATGCATCGGCGAGACCCCCACGAGCTTGCCTCGTGGGTGAACGAGATTGACAGGCTAGATCCGTCACCGTTTCCCGGCTCCCTTCCCGTCCCCCACTTCCCGATTCCGCCGCCTTTGGCGGCGGAATCGGGAAGTGGGGGACGGGAAAGTTGTGGCGTTAGCGGGTTAGCTCGACAATCTTCTTCACCCACGAGGCAAGCTCGTGGGGGTCGTATGAGAACAAAAGCCCGTCCATGTCAACCTGCCATTTCACGACCTTTTTGACGTAAACTGAACACCCCACCCCGTCCTCTTTCTTCGTCCGAGTGTGATCGGCGCGTACAGCAATGCATTGGCAGAGCCGAGCAATGGATCTGCTTCGACGTACTGAAAACGGTGCGGCAGCCGAGTACTCACGCAGCCTTCTCCTCGTCCACCAGCCGCATGAGTGTTGAAGCACCCTCGAACGCATCATAGGGCGACCAGATCGGGTACGCGGCCTCGGAAGACGCCACCATGTCCCCGTCCTCGCGGGCGACATCTGCGGCCAACACTTGGATTGCGCGGAGCTTCTCGACACGCGCGAGTCCGTGCACTGACGGAAGCAACTCGGAAAGCGTCATGTTCGATCTATGGTTCGGCCCTTTCGCCCAGCAATGTGTTGAGCCATCGAAGGACCGGGCCCACGACGGCGTTGGGGATGGCGCAGACGCGTGTGCAATCCCGTGCCTGCCAGTCGAGGCTCTTCACCTGATCCGACAAGACTACGCCCGTCACGGGCAGGCCATCTGGCAGTGCGACGTCAAAGGGACAGCCTTTCACTTGGCCGGTGATCGGACAAAGCAGCGCCAGTCCGACCTTCTCAGGGACGGGACGGGTTGGGCCGCCCCAGAGGGGTTCGGCCATTTCGGCGTCGAGCCGTTGGAACGAGTCGACCAGTTTCTCCAGTTGCTCCGGCCGGTCGGCGGCCAGATTCCGCGTTTCTCCCGAATCGTTGGCCAAGTCGTACAGTTCCCAGTCGCGGTTGGTCGCTTGGCGATGGATCTTCCAATCGCCTTCTCGCAGCGCGGCGCGGCCGCCCATCCGCCAATAATGCCGTTGGCGAATCGGACCGTTATTCTCGCCGGCCAGATGCGGAAGCAAGTCGACGCCGTCGAGCTTCTGGGGTACGGTGGCACCGGCGGCGGCAAGCACGGTGGGCAGCAGATCGAGCGAACTGGCCATGCGGGTCTCCGTGCGGCCGGCGGGCAGACGGTCGGGCCAGCGGACGATCATCGGCACTCGAATGCCGCCTTCCAGGAACTGGCCTTTCTCGCCTCGCAACGGGTGATTGCTCGATGTCAGTTCGCGGGTGGCGCCGCCGTTGTCGCTGAGGAACACAACCAGCGTCTGCCGCTCGATGCCTTCGGCCTGCAACCGCTGCAATACCCGACCGATGCCGTCGTCCAACTGCGCGAGCATGGCGGCGAAGATGCGGCGGTGGATGTCGGAGATGTGCGAAAATTTCCGCATGTACTCGTCCGCGCCTTGCAACGGGCTGTGAACGGCACTGTAGGCCAAGCAGAGGAAGAACGGTTGGGCCTTGTGCCGCGCGATGAACTGTTCCGCTTCGCGGGTAAAGGCGTCGGTCAAGTTGGCCGTTTCGTCCACGGGCTGGCTGCCGCGCACGACGGGATTGTCGGCGTCGTAGTCGGGCTCGAAGTTGCCCATGTGCGTGGTCCAGACGATCCGGCCGTCCGGTGCCGTCCAACGCCCTTGGGAACCGTCCGGCAAGGTCCGCCGGCGGAGCCATGTGGTGTGTCCGTCCCCGGGCGGCGGGACGTAGTAGTGGCCCTCGTGCAGAAAGCCGAAGAATTCGTCGAATCCGCGCCGCTGCGGATGGAACTGCGCGGTGCCGCCCAAATGCCATTTGCCGACCAACCCGGTGACGTAGCCCGCGTCCCGCAGGTGGTCTGCAAGGGTGCGCTGTCCCGTCGGAAGACCGATGGCCGGATCGGCGTTGCTCGCACCCACCGCGTTGAACTCGAACCCGAAACGCGTCGGATAGCGGCCCGTGAGCAACCCGGCCCGCGACGGCGCGCAGTAGGGCGCGGTGACGTAGGCGTCGGTGAAACGAACGCCTTCGCTGGCCAAGCGGTCCAAATGGGGCGTCGGAATCTCCGCGCCGCCGTAGGAACCGAGTTCGCCATAGCCGAGGTCATCGGCGACGATGATGACGATGTTGGGACGCTCGGCGGCGCAAGCGAAAGCGGCGCAGCCGAGCAGTGCGATGCTGAGTGCTGGGGAAATTCGTGTCATCGTGCTGTGAGGGTTGAGGGTGAAACGGCGTCCGGTGGCTTTGAAGTTGTGCATTTGAACGGGGAGTAGCCGAATTCGTGAGAATTCGGCGGTTGCGGTGGTCGCAGGCTCTCCCGAAACACCCCTGAATTCTCACGAATTCGGCTACGCGCAACTTCAAAGTCAGGTGGCGGAGGTCGCGAGACGGTGGATTGTTGGGCTGAATTCTCACGAATTCAGCTACCGGGGGCAAGAAGACGCGTCTGAATTCTTGCGAATTCAGCCACTGGGGGGAACCGGCCGCGCCGGTCTTCGCGGCTGTCGGCGTCCTTCCCCTGTTCTTTTCCTGTTCAGGGCCAAGCCGGACCGTCCCGCTCACACGCTGACATGGTTCTGAGGACTGTGTTGCCGCGGAGGCACCCGGAGAGTAGAATCCCTGTGAGTTGGCGGGGTCGAAGAGTTCTGCATGTTACTACCGTCCGGAGGGGAAGTGGCCGTGAGTCCAACGGAAGAAATGGTGTTCAGCGCCGCTCTGGCGTTGCCTGAACAGTCTCGCGCGCAGCTTGCAGATATGCTCTGGACCAGCCTTCCCGAGGAACGGCTTGATCTGTGCGTCCCTGAGGAAGTCCGCCAGGGGTGGGCCGAAGAGGCGCGGCGGCGCATGCAGGACGTACAGACAGGCAATGTCTCGCTGTTGCCGGGCGACGAAGTCAGGGGGCCGCCTTCGCCGCCGGATGCAGAAATGAACTATCATTTCCATCCGGACGCGGAAGATGAACTGCACGGTACCTATGAGTACTACGAAGCGGAGCGGGAAGGCCTGGGACGGCGCTTTGGAGAAGCGTTCGACGAAGCGCTGGTTAGAAAGAGGGGATAAGTCCAGTTATGCGGAAGAATGTGGGCGGAATATTGGACTTGTCCCCTTTTCCCGCGCCGGACTTATCCTTTTCCTGCGCCTTTTCCTGCGTCAAATGAATCGGATGTTGAGGATTATAGGGGCTGAACGATTGGGTTACTTGCGGCAACTCTTCGTCAATCCGTCAAGATTGGATACACCTTAAGTCGATGCAACTTGTTGCATGACAAAGGCTTGGCATTATTGTGTTGTAGGAAAGCATGAAACAGAAACGACCAATTAGCATCGACTTATTCTGCGGTGTTGGCGGGATGACGCTCGGATTTGAGCAGGCTGGCTTCGATGTTGTTGCGGCCTTCGACCTTGAGCAATGGAACATCGCAGCCCATACGAAAAACCTTCCGCAGACGAAAGCCTTTGCCCTCGACCTGTCCAAGACATCAGGGAAGGTGATTCGAGAGCAGGCCCGCATTGGTAACCGAACCATTGATGTACTATTTGGGGGTCCCCCATGCCAAGGATTCTCCGTGGGAGGCAAGCGGGATCTAGACGATGAGAGAAATCTGTTGGTCTACGAGTTCAGCAGGCTCGTCCGGGAACTGAACCCGAGATACTTCGTGATGGAGAATGTCCGGGGGCTGCTACTAGATCATGCTCGCCCCGTCCTGGAATCGTTTCTCAGAAGGATAAAGCGAGCGGGTTACGCCGTCGTCGAACCGATTGCCCTTCTCGATGCTGCCGACTTCGGTGTACCACAGCGACGACACCGCACTTTCATCCTTGGATATCGTAAGGGCTTGGCCGCTCCCAGCTATCCCACCCGAAGACCTATGATCGACGAATCTGGCAAGGAGTACAAGCCGGTAGTTCGGGACGCCATCTTCGACTTACCGGATATCGAACAATACGAAGACCTCTTCGATACGGACGTGTTCAATGGCGAACTGGACCAGGGCAGTCACTATTCCCGGTTGATGCGTGGGTTGGTCCGAGATGATGCCGATCACTCGTATCCCCGAAAAGCGATAAACAACCGTCTCACCGGATGTCTTCGCACTCAGCACTCGACTGAGACACGGACTCGGTTCGCAGCAACTCCACCAGGTGGCTCGGAGCCAATTAGCCGCTACATACGTCTTGACCTCAACAAGGTCGCTCCGACCATACGGGCCGGAACCGGCGCCGACCACGGCAGCCACACTGCTCCTCGGCCCATTCACCCGACCGCCCCTCGATGCATCTCGACGAGGGAAGCCGCTCGCCTGCATTCCTTCCCTGACTGGTTCGAGTTCCACGGGACTCGGTGGTACGATTTCCGTCAAATTGGCAATGCCGTTCCACCCTCGCTCGCACGAGCGGTGGCCAAAAAAATGCTTGACGTCTGTGAATCTTGAGAAACAGGGAAGACCAATGGCAACGGTTAAATGGATCAAGGCGGGACCGACGAAAGCGTTCTTTGTTCGAATGCTTACGCGAGACATCGAACTGGCCGATTCGATCTTGGATCTTCTCGACAACTGCGTTGACGGGGTCATCCGTGAACTGAAGCGGCGGGGCCAGACTACTGGCACTGGAAAACCGTACAGAGGATTCTCGGCCCAAATCATTGCGACACCAGATCGATTCGAGATCACCGATAATTGCGGTGGCATTCCCGAAGATATTGCCGAGCGGAGTGCTTTCATGCTTGGTCGCCCGGACACCGAACGGGATGCCGATCTCGAAACCGTTGGCATGTACGGAATCGGCATGAAGCGTGCGATGTTCAAGATGGGCCGCCATTCGATTGTGGTCTCACAACCCGACTCAGGTCCGTACAAGGTTGAAATTCCGCCTGATTGGCTTGACGAAGAGGCTCAGCCAGAGACGCAGAGTTCCTCGCATGATCCCTGGCAGCTACCACTAGAGTCACTAACCGACGGGCTAGTTGAGAACGGCACTCGAATTACCATCAGTCAATTACACCCTGAGATCGCTTACCAGTTCGACACCGAGGAATCTTCATTTCTACCAGATCTGGAGAAGGACATTGCACGGCATTATGCTTTGATCTTGCAGAAAGGCTTCTCCGTCACGCTTAACGAACACAAAATCACCCCGGTCAGCCTATCGCTGCTTTCTCCCGACCATATTGGAGCGACCGAACCACCGTCCATAGAACCCTACGTCTTCGCCGGAAAAATCAATGGAGTTCATGTGGATCTAGCAGTCGGATTCTATCGGCCGCTCGCGACGGAAGCCGAACTCGAGGACGAAGAGTTTGTTAAGAGCAAGAGTGAAAATGCAGGCTGGACCGTGATATGTAATGATCGGATTGTCTTGTATAACGACAAGACCTATAAGACTGGGTGGGGAACGAAAGGAGTCACGCCGGGCTATCACAACCAATTCATCTCAATACGGGGAATCGTTTCATTTCGAGCTACTGATTCTATGGCCCTCCCACTGAACACAACTAAACGTGGTCTAGCGACCGACTCAACTCTATATCAGGCCGTGATTGACCACATGAGGAATGGCCTGAAATACTTCACTTCCTTCACCAACCGCTGGAAGAAGCGAGAAGAAGAGACAACGGCAATGTTCGATTCCCTGTCTCAGCGGACGTTATCTCAAATCGTAGGCAGGGTGGAAGTTGCAAAGCTCTCGCCACTTCGAGCACAACCGGGAGTACGGCAGTATGTTCCGGAACTGCCGAAGCCAGAACCGCAGCAA
>Ga0351867_10217_pt1 | contig 13186 bp, 11 predicted proteins | sample TotcelHFGM3001M8_FD_206779 | JGI IMG/M metagenome (GOLD analysis project Ga0351867, IMG submission 206779) | Enriched cells from coal bed in the Powder River Basin, Montana, United States - Total cells FGM rep2 HSBNCT.FGM.300.1.M8 ...
CCCCTTCCCGGAGACCGGGATTGCGGCCATCGATCAAATCGGCGTCATCCTGACCCTGGGGGGTCGGTATGCCTTTGGGCGGAATTTCCTGGAATTGTCCTTTACCGAAGACCTGAACACCACCGGCGCCCCGGATTTCACATTTCAGCTTGGCTTTAAGCGCAAGTTTTGATAATTTTTCTTTCTTAATTGGCTTCGTATAAATTCCGGATTAACCCCCCATGCCCGGGGCGGGCATCCCGAAGCATGAAAATATGCCAAGTTTTCGTTTTTCGTAGGGCCGGCGACCCCGCCGGCCGGCTGGGTGAGGGATAAGGTTCCCTCCACATCCAGGGCAGGGCTACGGCGACGGTGGCCAAAACCGGCTCCGGTCGGGCGGCGGGGTCGCCGCCCCTACGAAAAACCACTTCGTCATTCAAGGATCGGAGTTCGATATTCGATATTTGTTTCTATCTTCGTATTAAGGGGGCCCCACCATGCAATGGATCAACGCGGTCACGGAAGATTCCGTCCGAATTCTGAAACTCAACCACGGTGTCACCAACGCCATTAATGCGGAACTATTAGAAGAGCTTGAAAATAGCCTGGGGGAGATCAGAAATGACCCGGAAATCGCCGCCCTGGTGCTGACCAGCGCCAACGAAAAATTCTTCTCCGCTGGTTTCGATATCCCCGAGCTTTATTCCCAGGAGGTCTCGGTGTTCAACGATTTTTTTCGTTCGTTCAACCGGATTTGCCTCGACCTCTACACCCTGCCCAGGCCCACGGTAGCCGCCCTGACCGGCCACACCGTGGCCGGCGGTTTTATTCTGGCCTCCTGCTGCGACTATCGATTGATGGCCCAGGGAAAAAAGTTATGCGGTCTGAATGAGGTTCAGATCGGCGTCCCGGTACCCTACCTCGCCGATTTGACCCTTCGCCAACTGGTGGGTGATCGGGCGGCCACCGAGATCATGTACACCGGCGCCCTGCTACCGGCCGAAAAGGCGTTTCAAATAAAATTCCTGGACGCCCTGGTTTCACCCGAAGAACTCCTGAGAGAAGCCGTCTCCAAGGCCCGGACCCTCGGCCGCCTCCCCCGGGCGGCTTTCCAGAGGATTAAAACCAATCGGACGGCCGAGACAGCCGCCCGGGTCCGGCAAAAACTGGAGGAAGACATCCAGACCTTTCTGAAAATGTGGTATGACGAAGAAGCTCGGAAACGCTTGAAAGAAGCCATGAAAAAATTTTGAACCGGCAGAGCGCTGAGCGTTTGGCGCAGAGCGCTGAGCGATGGGAGAAAAAGCAACATCTGATTATCGGTTTTAATTCTTGCGTTTCTTTCGCCCTATGCCCATTGCCCTCTGCTCTTCCCGCTAGGCGCCATGCGCTTCGCGCTCTGCGCCCAACGTTTTTAAAGGGAGGACTTATGGGAGTCAAATTCGGAGAGACTTTATTCTTCCTGGAGGAGGGCGATATTACCCGGCAGGAAACCGAGGCCATCGTCAACGCCGCCAACTCCCGCCTGGCCGGAGGAGGAGGCGTGGACGGGGCCATCCACCGCGCCGGAGGACCGGCCATCATGGAGGAATGCCGCCGCATCGGCGAGTGCCCTACCGGGCAGGCCGTCATCACTACCGGCGGGAATCTGAAGGCCCGATACGTGATCCACACCGTGGGTCCGATTTACCGGGACGGAACTCGTGGAGAAGAAAAACAATTGGCCAGCGCCTACCGGGAAAGCCTAAAACTGGCTCAGAAAAAAGGGATTCGCTCCCTGGCCTTCCCGTCGCTCAGCACCGGGGCCTATGGGTACCCATTGGCTGAGGCGGCGGCGATCGCCCTAAAAACGGTAGTGGGGTTCATCAAGGAAAACCCGGTCTTCGACCGGGTCGGCTTCGTCCTTTTCGGCCACCCATCCTATCAGGCCTATGAAAAGGCTTTAAAAAATTTGATTTAGAAAAGGCCGATCTTCCAGTCGGCATGGGTTAATCATTGCGTCGTAAGGGGATAGGCTTCTACGAATGTCTCGTTTTATACTTCTTCTTTGCGTTCTGATGTCGGCGCCGCCTTGGCTGGCACCACCTGCGAATGCGCAGGAGGAGAAGCGTGTTACACACTGCGAGCTATCTGAGTATAGGCCGGGATTGCGGCGATTCGTTAGACATTTCGGCCAAGCGTCCGTTAACCACGTTTATATCGCCCGGGCCGACAATGACGATGGCAAGCAATCCTGGTATGCGTATTGGAAAGAAGACCAATCGATACTCCTGCTCGGGCATTTCACGCGAGTTAACAGCCTGCTAGATCTCCTTTGGCTCCATCATAAGGCGCGCATTGACCTTAAAACCGGCGTGGTGCCAACACGGGCCGATGTGGGTTCAAGCACGTACTTAGTCAGTTCGGAATGGGCAAACAGGATCATCGACACCTGTCTTAAAAATGGACTCGTAGTGAAGATTCGCCTAAAGAAAGCAGGCAGGTGACAGTCGAAGCCAACGGCATAACTGCCGGTTGCGCCGAAACCTGCGCTTACGATCTTGAGCGCTTCAGCTATAGCCTTTGAGGTTATGGCCGATGCTCTGTTTGCTCACTATCAGGCAAGAGGAATCGCCAACAGGTCTGCGCTGGCGTTCACGAAGGAATACCGAGACACCCATCCGGTTACCGATTGGGAGCAGGTGCATCCTGAGGATTGGGTAACCCTGTCAGAAGCCTCCTTCTTTCACGTCTTCCTGAGTCAATATCCCGTCTCGTCTTTATCCAGAATCGTATCACCTAGAGCTTATCGCGCCGATCAACGCCTTTATCCAGCAGCAGGACTTTCTTCCGCCAACGGGGTTTTTCAAAAGGACGCCGCCAGACGGGGCGGTAATTGGTGAAGGAGAAGACCTCCCGGGCGGTCAGGCTAAAAGGCGGCCGGCGGAGATCCAGGCATCGGAATTCCCCGTCGCGGATATCTTGATTTTCCGTAGCGCCCTGGGGATTAACGCAGTTGGTGATGAGACTGAAGAGGTATCTGGGCAGAAGGGGCAGAAAGGTCCGGATGGTCCCATGGGACCAATGCTGCAGTACGTCTTTGGCAATCAGCAGATCCGCCGGGGGCAGTTCATCCGGATGTCCGCTGAAAACGTGGAATTGAACATTCGGCCGGCTGTAATTCTTCTCGTTGGCCTGAATAAGGGACCGAACCAGGTCATAGCCGTCATACTGAATCCCTTCCCAGTCCAGATACCGGGAAAACTGCCAGTCTCCGCAGCCCAGATCGACTACCCGCTGAATCCCCTGCCTTCTGAGGAACCTCTGCAGAAACCGGCAATATCCGCGGGTATGAACCGGAAGGGAACCCTCGCCGGATCCGAAGCCCCACTCATTGGTTTCGTAGATTTGTTCGAAGCGTTCCCTCATTTTTCGACAAACAAGGGGACTTAAGAAGTTTTTGGCGGCAGTACGGCGCTCCGGGGGCCTTTGGGCCGGTGGTAATGCCGGTAATATTCGGTGAGGAAACGCTTGATATCCGGACGCCCCTTGAGCGGCCGGTCCAATTTTTCCACGGCCCGGATCACCTGCCCGGCCGAGGCCCCCGTCGGAAAGAGGTTGGCCAAAACCACCAGGCTCAGCCCCAGGGTCTCGTCATCGGTATAGAGGATGAACGGGTATTGATCGCTGCCGCGGATAAACCGGGAAAACTTGACCACCCAGGGTTCATCAATTTGACAGGAAGCGAGATCGCAGGACTCCACCGGTATGGGGGTATATTTCATCCCGGCCGCCTTTACCCGTTTGGCCAGTCCTTTGTCCCGCAGTTCCGGGGGCAGGATGTCCAGCACCATCCGGTAGCCCTGTTGGGCCAGGGAGGTCCATTCCTCCTCCCTGGGCCGGCCGATCAGGATCGAATCCTTATCCAGCTTGATATGTTTCAGGAGATACATACAGGAAACCCTAAATTCGAAATTCGAAGCACGAAATTCGAAACAAGCACGAAGGTCCAAAATCAAAAAATTCAAAACAAAAACGTTTCGGATTTTGAGATTTGATCATTTGAATTTGTTTCGAGTTTCGAAATTCGGATTTCTAACCAAAATCAAAATTCCTTTTCGGTATCCTGCTCTTTAATGCGCCATTACCTCCGGGGAAACCGGGACCTCTTCCCGATAAAAAGGCCGGGCCTCTCCTTCCGGCAATTCCTTGAAGAGCGATTCCGGATCAGTCAGCACCAGGGCCTGCCGAAGCACCTCATCCATGTTTTCCACCGGAAAAATTTCCATGGATTTCAGAACCCGGGAAGGAATGTCCTTCAGGTCTTTTTCATTGTCCTTGGGGATGATCACCGTCTTCACCTTACCGCGCTGAGCGGCAATCAACTTTTCCTTCAACCCGCCTATGGGCAGGACCCGCCCGCGCAAGGTGATCTCGCCGGTCATGGCCACTTTCCGTTTGACCGGGATCTTGAGCAGGGCCGAGACAATGGAAGTGGCGATGGTGATCCCCGCCGACGGTCCGTCCTTGGGTATGGCCCCCTCGGGGATATGGATATGGATATCCATTTTCTGATAAAAATTGATGGGCAGACCCAGGCGTTCCGCCCGGGAACGGACGTAGCTCAAGGCCGCCTGGGCCGATTCCTGCATGACCTCCCCCAGTTTTCCGGTGATGATCAGCTTGCCCTTACCCGGCATCAGCACCACCTCGGTCAATAGCAGTTCTCCGCCGAATTCCGTCCAGGCCAACCCGGTAGTGATGCCGATTTCGTCCTTTTCTTCCGTTTCCCCATACCGGAATTTGGATACCCCCAGGAATTTGGGAAGGGAGGCGGCGTTGATCTCCACCCGCGTCTCCATCCCCTTCTTGACCACTTCCTTGGCCACTTTCCGGCAAAGGGAGGCAATCTCCCGCTCCAGGTTACGGACCCCGGCCTCCCGGGTATAGAGGCGAATAACCGCTAAAATGGCGTTATCGGAAATCTCGATATGTTCGGGCTTAAGGCCGTTGGCCTCCACCTGTTTTTTCACTAAAAACTGGCGGGCGATTTGAAGTTTTTCCTGTTCCGTATAACCCGGCAAGCGGAGAATTTCCATCCGGTCCTGCAAGGGCGGGGGGATGGAAAAGAGGGTGTTGGCCGTGGTAATGAAAAAGATTTCCGACAGGTCATAATCGATATCCAGATAATGGTCATTGAAGGCGAAGTTCTGTTCCGGGTCCAGGACTTCCAGCAAGGCCGCCGAGGGATCGCCGCGGAAATCCGTGCTCATCTTGTCCACTTCATCCAGGCAAAAAACCGGATTGTTGGACTTGGCCTTGCGCAACGATTGGACGATCTTCCCCGGAAGCGCCCCGATATACGTTCGTCGATGACCCCGGATTTCCGCTTCATCGCGAACCCCGCCCAGAGACAGGCGGATAAAATTGCGCCCCGTGGCCCGGGCAATCGATTTGGCCAGAGAGGTCTTCCCCACGCCCGGGGGACCTACGAAACAAAGGATCGGGCCGCGGATTTTTTTGTTCAGGCTCTGGACCGCCAGGTATTCCAGGATCCGCTCCTTCGGCTTTTCCAGGCCGTAATGGTCTTCCTGGAGGATCTTTTCCGCTTCGTCGATATCCAGTTTCACCCGGCTTTTGTTAAACCAGGGCAGGGCCAGCAGCCAGTCGATGTAATTGCGCACCACCGTCGCTTCCGCCGACATGGGGGACATCATCTTCAACTTTTTCAACTCATGTCGGACCTTGGTGCCGGCCTCCTTGGACATGCGTTTGCGTTTGATCTGTTTTTCCAGTTCCTGGATCTCATTCTTGAAATCGTCCTGTTCTCCCATCTCTTTCTGAATAGCCCGCATCTGCTCGTTCAGGTAGTAATCCCGCTGGGTCTTCTCCATTTGCTTCTTGACCCGGCCTTTGATGCGCTGCTCGATCTCCAGAATATCGATTTCGCCCCGCATGAATTCGTAAAGTTTTTCCAGTCGCTGGCTGACCTGGATGATCTCCAGAACCTCCTGTTTCTGCTCCAACTTGATTCCCAAATGCGGGACCAGGGCATCGACCAGGCGGCTGGGATCATCAAGACTGTTGATGGTATGGACCAGCTCCTGGGGAATTTTCTTGTTGTATTTCTGATAATTTTCAAAGGTGTTCTTGACCGTCCGGACCAGCGCTTCTCTTTCGGATTCCGTGGCCGGAATATCCGTCAATTCCTCCACTTCCACCAGGAAGAAGGTCTTATTGGGCAGATACCGCCGGGCTTGGGCCCGATAGCGCCCCTCGATCAAAACCTTCACCGTCCCGTCAGGCAGACGAAGCATTTGCAGAATCGTGCTTACGGTTCCGACCTGGTAAAGCTCTCTTTCCGAGGGGTCGTCTATTTTGGCTTGACGCTGGGCCAGGAGAAAAACATCTTTTTCCAGAGACATGCTGTACTCCAGGGCCTGGATGGATTTTTCCCGCCCCACAAACAAAGGGGCCACCATCCCGGGGAAGACAACAATGTCTCGCAGCGGCAGCACGGGGATGATCTGTTTGAGACCCCCGGGCTGATGGTAGTCTTTAGAAACGATTTCCGACATAAGCTCTTCCTTTAGGCCGATTCGGCCTGGTTTTCAAAAAGGAGTATGGGCGATTCCTTGCTCAACACCACTTCCTCGCTGATGATGCATTCCCGCACATTACTCAGGGAGGGAATCTCAAACATAATATCCAGCATGGAATTTTCCAGGATGGAACGCAGTCCCCGGGCCCCGGATTTTCGCTTCAGCGCCTCCCGGGCAACGGCCTTGATGGCTCCCTCGGTGAACTTCAAATCCACGCCCTGCAACTGGAAAAGTTTTTGGTACTGACGAACGATGGCGTTTTTGGGTTCCCGGAGGATACGAATTAAGGCCTCTTCGCTCAGTTCATCCAAGGTGGCAATGACCGGCAGGCGTCCGATAAATTCCGGGATCAATCCGAACTTAAGCAGGTCTTCCGGCCGAACCGCCTCCAAAATCTCTCCCAAACGTTTTTTCTCGGAACGTTTTTGGATATTGGCCCCGAAGCCCATGGCCTTGGCGCCTAAACGGCCCTGGATTATCTTTTCCAACCCGTTAAAAGCCCCCCCGCAGATAAAAAGGATGTTGGAGGTGTCCACCCGAACGAATTCCTGCTGGGGGTGCTTGCGTCCTCCCTTGGGAGGAACACTGGCCATGGTCCCCTCGATGATCTTGAGCAGGGCCTGTTGGACCCCCTCCCCGGAAACATCCCGGGTGATGGAGATGTTCTCCGACTTGCGGGCAATTTTGTCGATCTCGTCGATATAGACGATCCCCCGACTGGCCCGTTCCACATCATATTCGGCGGCCTGCAACAGATTCAAAATGATATTTTCCACGTCCTCGCCCACATAACCGGCTTCCGTCAGGGCCGTCGCATCGGCGATGGTAAAAGGCACTTTCAAAATTTTGGCCAGGGTCTGCGCTAAAAGGGTCTTGCCGGACCCGGTGGGACCGATCAACAGGATATTACTCTTTTGCAGATCCACCCCGTCCATGTCGATCTTGGTGTCGATGCGTTGGTAGTGGTTATGAACGGCCACCGATAGTATTTTTTTGGCTTTTTCCTGTTCGATGACGTATTGATCCAGCGTAGCCTTGATGTCCGCCGGTTTGGGAACTTTATCACCGACCTGGGCCTCTTCCTTCTCATACTCTTCGGCGATGATTTCATTGCACAGACCGATGCATTCGTCGCAAATATAGACCGAAGGCCCGGCGATCAACTTCTTGACTTCCTCCTGGTTCTTCCCGCAAAAGGAGCAGACCAGTTCGTTCCCCTTGCCCTTGTCATTGCCTCTCTTGTTCATGCTGCCTTCCTCTTTTCCGCCTTCACTGGATAATCTCGTCGGGCGAGTCCTCAACCTTAACTGACAGCGGCCAGGGCCGTTTCTCGCTGAGAAATCACCTTGTCCACGATGCCGTATTCCTTAGCCTGTTCCCCGGTCATGAAAAAATCCCGATCCGTGTCTTTTTGAATTTTTTCATAGGGCTGCCCGGTATGCTTGACCAGGATATGGTTCAACTCTTCCCGCATGCGCAAGATCTCCCGAGCCTGGATATCCACATCGGTGGCCTGCCCCTGAAAGCCCCCCAGGGGTTGGTGGATGAGAATTCGGGAGTGGGGCAAGGCATAACGCAGTCCCGGAGCACCGGCCGCCAGCAACAAAGCCCCCATACTCGAAGCCTGTCCGAGGCACAAGGTGGAAATATTCGGTTTAATGTACTGCATGGTGTCGTAAATCGCCAGCCCGGAAGTGACAATTCCACCCGGGGAATTGATATACATATGGATATCCTTATCCGGATCATCGGCCTCCAGGAAAAGGAGTTGAGCGATAATCAGATTGGCTACATGGTCTTCAATGGTGGAACCTAAAAAAAGGATTCGGTCCTTGAGCAGACGGGAATAGATATCATAGGCCCTTTCTCCCCGGCTGTCCTGCTCGACTACAATAGGTATTAACGCCATATTCCATTCCTCAACGATTCTATGAATGAGTGATTTGGGCTTGATCCTTCAAAAAGGTCAAGGTCTTTTCTTCCAGCAACTGCGCGCTCAACTGGGGCAGCATATTGTTCTTCTGGTACACTTCCCGAACAAAACCCGCCGATTGGTTGACCCCCTGGGCTATCTTGGCGAATTCGGCTTCCAGTTCCTCTTTTTGCACCTCCAGAGACTCCAGGGCCGCGATTTTTTCCAGAATCAACTGCCGGCGCACCCTTTTCTGGGCCACCGGTTTCATATTTTCACGGATTCGATGACGGTCCGCTTCGTTTTCGGGCCAGGTCATACCCCGTCGGGTCATATCCTGCTCCAAGCGGGCCATCATGGCCTCCATTTCCTGGTCGACCAACCCCTCGGGGATTTCAAACTCCGTTTTGGTCATCAACTGATCCAGAAGCTCTTCATTCAGTTTAGCCTCGGCCCGCTGTTTTCCCATATTTTCCAGATCTTCCCGAATCTTAGCCTTGAGGTCTTCCAGGGAAGCAAATAATCCCTCCTGCAGGCTCTTGGCGAATTCATCGTTTAATTCCGGGAGGATCCGTTCCTTGATCTCTTTCAGGGTGACCCTGTATTTTATCCTTTTACCGGCCAGCAAGGCATTGCCATGGGTTTCCGGGAATTGAATCTCGAATTCCTTGGTATCACCCTTTTTCTGACCCAGCAGTTCTTTTTCGAAATCGACGTTGAAATGCCCGCTGCCCACTTCCAGATCATAATTGACGGCCGAACCGTCGGGTAACGGCTGCCCGTCCAGCCACGCATTATAATCAATGACCGCGAAATCTCCCTCTTGAAGCGGTCGATCCTCCTCCAGGGAAGATAATACGCCATGGGACCGCTGGATGAGACGCAGCCGGTTCTCCACGTCCTCCTCCTTTATGGCCACGTCCTGCCGGTTTAAGGATAACCCCTTGTATTCCGAGATGATAATCTCCGGTTTCAACTCGATCGTGGCTTGAAACGTGAAGGGCCCCTCGCGATCGAGTGCCGGCTGATCCAGCAGCGGCATGGTTATGGGAATCAATTGGGATTCTTTCAACGCCTCCGGATAGTTTCTGGAAACCAGGTTTCGGATCACTTCATCCTCAATCTGAGGGCCATAATACTTCTCCACCATACTTCGGGGAACCTTTCCCGGCCTGAACCCCTTCATTTTGACTTTCTTGTTGACACTCCGGTAAACCGTCTCCCATTCCTCTTTTACCTTTTCCGGTTCGACCTCGACAATCAATTTTTTTCGGATGGGAGACAGATCTTCCACCTGTATTTTCATAGCCTTGTCCTTGTCACTCCGCTATTGGTGCGAGAGGGGGGATTTGAACCCCCACCCTGTCGCCAGGGCTGGATCCTAAGTCCAGTGCGTCTACCAACTCCGCCACTCTCGCCCTGTACTATCGCCTTTGTTAAGGGTTATCTTTAATTTTTTAATATACTTATTCCCCAACCAAAAGTCAAGGTTCCTGACCGGACGCGGGCAGGTTCAAAAGGTCCGGCAATCCGGCCATGATCCAATCCGGTTTGGCTTCCCGGATCTCAGCCAGCCGGTTCTGCCCCCCCTGGACGACCGCAACCAGGACCCCGGCGTTCCGGGCGGCTTTAATATCATCCAGGCTGTCCCCCACGTACCAGACCTCTTCGGCCTGACAACCCAAACGCCTGCAGACCAACTGGAGCCCCGCCGGGTGGGGCTTGAGCCAACGGGAATCATTACGACTGATCGCCGCATCCAGAAAAGGACCCAACCCCAGCCGCTCTAAGGCGTTTAACAGGCTGACGGCCCCCACGTTGCTGACCAGACCGGTGATAACCCCCCGGCTTTTTATTTCCTTTAACGTCTCTAAAGCACCATCCCTGACCTGCCAGCGGGTCAAGGCATCGGCATCGTACCGATCGTAGATACCGGAAAGGGCCGTCACTCCCTCGGAGCGCCCAAAATTTTCCTGGTGTCGCCAGGCCCAATTCATCAGGTCGGCGTAACTGCCCCCTTGCCCTTCCGGGATCATCCCCAGATTCGCCAGGGCGGCGGTGCCTTCGGCTTCGGCCTCTGCCAAACGCCACTGAAAATCAACCAAGGTTCCTTCAAAATCAAAAATCAGGGCCTTCGGATAAACGGCTGTCATGGGCGCCCCCCTGAGTTTAGTGCAAAAACCTCTTTTTAAATCCCCCACCGTTTTGGGGCTTGTCATTCTGAACGACCGGAGGGAGTGAAGAATCTAACCCACTCCAGGCTCCTGGGCTGAGATTCTTCGTCGCTCTGCTCCTCAGAATGACTTGGGGTCGAAGTAGCTTTCCTCAGTTAATTAAATGGGTTGTTTTCCGTGATGGTCTCTTCCCGATCCGGTCCCAAAGAAATGATTCCTATCGGCACTTGCATCAACTCTTCCATACGCTTTAGGTAATTCCGGGCTTCCAGGGGGAGGTCCTGACGTTTTCGAATCCCCTTGAGGTCCTGCGACCAGCCGGGCAGGTCCTCATAGATCGGCCGGCAGCCTTCCACGGCCTTCAAGGAAGCGGGCAGCGTTTGAAGGGTTTGTCCCTCATAGGAGTAGGCCGTGCATATTCTTAAAGTTTTAATCCCGGACAACACATCCAGTTTGGTGATCGCCAGGTGGGACAATCCGTTCAGCCGGGCCGAATCGCGAAGGACCACGGCATCCAGCCAGCCGCAACGTCTGGGCCTCCCCGTGGTGGCCCCGTATTCCCCGCCTTTTTCTCTAAGGAAGAGGCCGGTTTCGTCCGACAATTCCGTCGGGAAGGGTCCCCCGCCCACCCGGGTGGTATAGGCCTTAACGATTCCCACGACGGCCTTGATCTTGTTCGGCCCCAGACCGGCTCCGGCGCAGGCGCTTCCGGCCACCGGGTTGGAGGAGGTGACATAAGGATACGTTCCGTGATCGATATCCAGATGGGTGCCTTGGGCGCCCTCGAATAAAATCCTTTTTTTGTTTTTTATGGCCTCATCGATCAAAAGGGAAACATCGGCCACGTACGGTCGGATGAAATCGGCCAGGGGCAGGAAGCTTTTACAGATCTCCTGGGGATCCAAAGTCGCAACCTTCAGATAATGTTCAAAAAGAAAATTTTTCTCCTTCAAATTCTCCCTGACCTTATCGCTGAAAACCTGCTCATCCAGGATGTCGGAAACCCGGATCCCTACCCGGGCGACTTTATCCTCATAGCAGGGACCGATACCCCGTCCGGTAGTCCCAATGGACCCCGATCCTTTGGCCGATTCCCGGACCGCATCCAGGTGCTTGTGATAGGGCAGAATCAAATGCGCCTTCCCGCTGATGGCCAGATTTTCCGGGCCCAGGGTCAATCCCCGCTCCCGTAGTCCGATGACTTCCTTATGCAGCACTTCCAGATCTACCACCACCCCATTGCCGATCAGACAGCGCTTCCCGGGGTGGAGGATTCCCGAGGGGATCAGGTGCAGGATGAATTGGTTTCCATTCACTACCAGCGTATGGCCGGCATTATTGCCTCCCTGAAAACGGACCACCACATCCGCCTGTTGGGTCAGGAGGTCCACGACCTTGCCTTTTCCCTCGTCCCCCCACTGGCTACCCACTACGATGACACAGGACATAATGAACTCCTTTTATTTACACCTTTCGTTGGATTTCCAGGGCAACCTTTTTTCAAAGGTATTGCCTCAGGATATTTATGCCAAGGGGGGGAAAATGTCAACTGCCTTATGCCGAACCAAAAAAAGGAGGCCGGACTGGTGTGGGGGAATCATAAAGGAGGTGGGGCGACCCTTATGAACATCGAACATCGAACGTCCAACATCGAATGTTGAATGTTGAACGTTCGATGTTCGATGTTCATCCTTTAGTTTCGCATGCCCCGCAAACGGGCGATCCGCTCTTCGATCGGCGGATGGGTACTGAAAAGATTCATCAGACTCCGGCCCGATAAGGGATTGACAATAAACATGTGGGCCGTGGCCGGTTTGGCATCCGCCATCGGGATCTGCTGGGAGGCCCGCTGCAATTTCTCCAGAGCCGAGGCCAGACTCAGGGGGTTGTGAGAGAACTGGGCACCGGAGGCATCGGCCAGATATTCCCGGGAACGGGAAATGGCCATCTGGATCAGCATAGCGGCCAAGGGCGCCACAATGGTTAAAACCAGCATGCCGATGATCCCTCCCCCTCCGCCTTCCTCGTCACTGCTGCGCCCGCCGCCGAAAATAGCGGCGAAGCGGGCCATATTGGCGATCATCATAATGGCCCCGGCCATGGTGGCGGCAATGGAACCGATCAGGATGTCCCGGTTTCTGACGTGGCCTAATTCATGGGCCAAAACGCCGCGCAGCTCCTCCCGGGAGAGGATCCGCATAATCCCGGTGGTCACCGCTACCACCGCATGCTGAGGATTTCTACCGGTGGCAAAGGCGTTGGGCGAATCATCCTCGATAATATAGACTCTGGGCTTGGGGATCCCGGCATTTTGCGCCAGTTCGGCCACTATTTGATGGATCCCGGGGTGCTCCTGGGGGGAAATTTCCTGGGCCCTATACATGGCCAGAACGATTTTGTCCGAAAACCAGTAGCTGCCCAGGTTCATGACCCCGGCCAGGACAAAGGCCAGGACCATCCCCTGCTGTCCGCCTAAAGCCCGGCCGATCAAGATGATCAGCACCGTCATCAGGGCCAGCAAAAATGTGGTCTTCATGGTA
>Ga0351867_10227_pt1 | contig 12682 bp, 20 predicted proteins | sample TotcelHFGM3001M8_FD_206779 | JGI IMG/M metagenome (GOLD analysis project Ga0351867, IMG submission 206779) | Enriched cells from coal bed in the Powder River Basin, Montana, United States - Total cells FGM rep2 HSBNCT.FGM.300.1.M8 ...
GTCATCGGTGCCGCCCTTGGTGTTGGTGGCGAGTTCGGCCAATTGATTGGGATTGTCCCCGGAACGTATCAACATCTCGATATGGTTTTCTACACTGGCGGGTTCCTCGCTGCGTGCCTGCAACTGGAGATTCGACATGAGACGTCACTACCTTTCCGCACTTGCTTTGCTGGTCATGATTGTCTTCGCCTTCGGAAGCGTTGACACCAGCACTAGCCACCTTGATACAGGCGGAAGCTCAGCACAGCCAGGAACGAGTAGGCAATCGCTCGAATCTCCCTCGAATGTTTTACCGCCTCGCACTCCGTCAGAGGACGGGGGGGCCGCGGAGTCTGCAGTCGTGAGCGACCCCGTGGAAGCAGCGAGAACGGAGTTGGCCGCCGCAGACCAGCGTCTGAAGGACTTCGATGCCAATAACCCCCGGCCTAAGCCGTCACCTGGGCCCGATCGCCTCTGGTTTGCAGCAGAAGGGAGTCACACATTTCACGGGTGTGCGATCGACGTTGGCCATGACACCGTCACACTCCGGGCGTACAAGGACGGACGAACCGTCGAAATGCCGATCGCAAAGCTAGACGAGCAACACCACGCCGAAATCGCCGAGTTGTTCGCCGAGTACAAACAGGCAGTGGCCGATTGGAACGAGAAACGTCGACCGTCAAAAGAAACGGTCGATCAGCGAAAAAAGTCGCTTGAGGAAGCACTTGCCGTAGAAGCTGAGCGGGAGCGTGAAGCTGAGCGGGAGCGTCAACGGATTGCTGAACAGAAAGCTGCAGAGGCGGAAGGAGCCCGCAAGGCCGCTGCCGAGGCCGCTCGCAGGGCCGAAGAAGAATACGAGCAAAACGGCTTGGTTCTACTCCGGAAGACGCTTCAAGGCAAACGAGGACAGTTCGGCGGGGAAATCACCGGCACCGTAATCAATCGCCGCACGCGCAAGCTCAACTACGCTCAAATCACGTTCAACCTTTACGACCAGAGCGGCGCGCAAGTCGGCTCGGCGGTAGCAAATATCAACGGCTTGGAGCCAGGAGGCAGGTGGAACTTCAAGGCGACCACGTTTGGCACCGATTTTTCGACGTACAAGATCAACGAACTTTCAGGCTTCTGACGGGAGACAGCGAACCAACGGATGGACCGAAGCGGCGGTAAGCCCGTCCAAGATGGTCGCTCGGTCTCGTCGCCGCTTCGGTCATCCGTAACCGTTAGCCAACTTGGTTTTCTTGGAGGTTGAAGATGCGTATTCTAAAGAGCGTTGCAATCGTGTCCGTCGCGTAAGATGCGGAAGCCGTTCCAGACGGTGTGCCGATTTTGTTGTTTCGGCTGGAGAACCGATATGCCGTGCGCCCAAACAAGTGACCTTGCCGTCAGGAATGGCTTCCTGGTTTTCCCCACGTGCACGGATCTGCAGCGCGTCGGCACGGGAAGAGATTTCGCCAATGCGAAGGCGGTCGTGCTGATCGACGGGATGAGGGTGGTCCATGGCGATGACGAGACAATCGACGCAAATGCTTTGAGACTGTCCGTGCTTTGGGAATCGCTCCAGCCGTTTTGTCGGGGCGAATCGGGCAACGTGATTTTCATCGTATGGTGTCGCATTTTCAGCGCGCGGTCCGAGGACGATCGCGCATGGCCGGCCAGCAGCATCCTGATGCTGGCCCTACAACAGTTTGGGCAAGAGGTTGGGTTTTGCGAAGTTGCGGTAGATGTGTACTTCCTTCCGGCGGATAATCCTTACATCAATGACTGGAAGCAAGCCGTCACAGACTTTGCTTCGGATCCATCGGAACTGGAAGCGGATGAGCGGGCCGTAGGCGATGAACAAGTGAGGCTTTATCCCGTTCGCACGCGGCTCAGCCGGCTCCTGTATGACGGAGCAGACTGCGTGGCCCAGATCGTTCCGCCCATCGAGAAGCTCGATGCGACGTCCGCAATGGAGACGATGAAACGGAGTCTTTCGGAACTCCGCCTGGAGACGAAAGATCGGGTAGTTTTCCTCCACCACTGGAAGAATGTAGAAGCCGCCAGCACCGAAGCCGTCGCTTCGGAATGCATGAGGCTATGGCGTCACGAGGTGTTCGGGTTCAAGGAATCTGTGGCGTTATGCTGGCAAGACCGCCGACGACACGACCTGATCACCCACCGGTAACATCGGATGCAATCGAGCGGCGGTTGCGTCCAGCGGTATGGAAAGTCGACCTGTCGCCGCCGATTGATCCGAAACGTTCTGTGCGACAAACGAACCAGCGTCAAAGAATCGTGTCCTCACGTCGTGTGTACTGCCAATGCGATCACGCACAGCTCGGAGAAAACTGTGTCAACTCCACGGTTAGACCTGTCGGAAGACTTCGCGAGATTCTTTGAAGCCCCGACCCGAGACAAACTTCGGAGGCTGCTTCGTGACCGTACGGGTGAGTTCGACCACCTTGACTTCAAACGTGAGTGGCCAGAACGTTCCGAATTGGCACGGGACATTCTCGGGTTCGCCAACACCGCAAACGGCTGCCTCGTTGTCGGAGTTGGTGAGCAAGATGATGGCACGCTCGACGTTTGCGGACTCCAACAACTCACCGATAAGACGGATACGAAGTCATCATTGACGAAGTATCTTCCGAGTGTTGTTGCTTTCGATATACATGATTTCGAATTCAACGAATCCGAGTATGCCGCGATCAAAGGGAAGAAATTCCAGGTGCTCATGGTTGCATTCAATCCAGAGAGCATTCCGATATTGGCGACTGGTGAGGGTACTAGCATCAAACGGCACCACATTTACGTCAGACGCGATAATGCAACGACAGTCGCGAATCACGATGATGTGCAGCAACTCATCGAGAAACGAATCGACGCGGTCTCGGAACCATCCGCCGGAACTGAATTGAATGACCATCTTGCACATCTGTATCAACTCTACGAGCGGAACCTGCCGCCTTATGTTGCGGGTATCATGGGGACATTGGGGTCCTTTGACCAAAGGGCTGGTTACTTTCAGTTCATTCGCAGAATGATCGCCAAGAAGGAGAAGCTCATCGAGCGGCTCATTTCGCAATGAGCACAGAACTTCTGAAGGCTTAGACTGTGCGGTAATCGAAGAACTGCGGCAGGCAGGCCAAGCAGCTGGCCAGCACCCTTCATCCCGTAATGTCCACTTGAGGCCAGAAAATGAACCTTTCAATCGTCCTCGCCCGGATCGTTTCTGTGATCTACCTGTCCGCTGGCGTGGGTGCGATCCTCGACAAAGACCAGTACCGCCGTATCGCCGATGACATGTTCAAGAACGCCGCCGTGACGTACTTGATGGGCTTCACGGCAGCGATTGTCGGGTTGCTGATTGTCAACTACCACAACGTCTGGACTGGCAACTGGACGGTTCTGATAACGATCTTGGGTTGGCTGGCAACGATCAAGGGCGTGCTCATCATTGCCGTGCCGAGCTTCGTCGAACGGTTTTCCAAAATGGTCTTCGGTGGCAAGATGCTTCAGTGGTTCCCCTATGTCGCGTATTTCCTTGGGCTGCTGTTCGGCTACTTTGGCTTTGTGCGTTGAATACGGATCGGGATTCGCGGGCCGAGGTTCAGCTTTGCGTTTGGAGAGGTCAGAGACCGCCAGCTTTCGAGACACAAAGCTGATGAAGGCCATCGTGTGGACCGTGCGACAACCCGTTCCTGGCTGGTATTGGCGTTGACTCGTTCGTCGGCCGCAATCCCGCGTGTGATTCAAGCCGCCGTCGTGGATGCCTCTGGAGAGGTATGCTGGGCAGGTTTGTGGCAGCCAACGAGCGTATCGAATTCTAGGAAAAATTCAAAGAATTAGCTTGCAAAGTGCAGGCGATTCGCTAGTTTGAGGGGCGGTTGGAGCGTCGGTATTTGGAGCGGCGTCCGAACAGGTTGTGCCGCTTTCCACAATTACGTGTCAAACCGGGATATCCCGCCGACTTGCGGTCATATCCCGGTCGAGATAATTACAAGTAGCGTGTCGGGGAGGGGCAACATGGACACTTCACTTGTCGAGACACTGCGAGCGCGTTTTGATCAGAGTGGCACTGACGGATTGCTAGAGATCTGGCAGCAAGATGACCGTGATTCCTATTCTGACGAGGCATTTGAGGCGATCAGGGAACTTCTTGCAGCGCGCGGCCATAGCTACCCAACCAAGAGACCCACTGCCGACATCCAAAAGGAGATTGAGGACGCCGTCGCCAAATCGCCCACTGGCCGTCAGGGAGACCGATACGTATGTACAAACTGCTATACTGCTTTCAGAAGAGATGGCCTCCCTAAGCGTTCATTCTTGGGCTACGAGCGGCTCACCTGCCCGGAGTGTACGCACCGCATAAAGTATCCGCTCACCAACGGCTACCGACTGTTCTATCGATGCTTTATCGTCATCGTGCCGCTGATCTGTGTCGCAATGTTCTACTTCGGGGGCAGCGTTGCGTTACCCGGTCTTGCGTGGTTCGCTGCGCTTTTCGCGTTGTCGAATGACTACGAAAAGAAATGGCGAGTTCAAAAGGCTTGGTTCGAGCACGAACAAAAAGGACGACCTGCATCGGAAAAGGGGGGCCGTTGCCCTACACTAGCCGAGCGGGACCCAATCCGATGGTATCACGTGGTGTTCGCGGTACTGCTCCCGTACGTGTCAGTACCTTGGGGCATCCTGAACCTCTTTCGCGGCCATCGAAGGTCGGGACGCTTACTCCTCTTACTTCCAGTAATCGTCATCGGAACCATGCTGGCCGTCGCATTCGTCGTCTCACGCTTTCAGGAATGAAGATGTCTGCCCTACGCTAACATCAGTCGGGTACACCCAGACAGAAATACATCGGCACGAATCCAGGTAAAGAGCCGTTACCGAACCGACTGGGACGGCTTTATCATTAACAACTTCGGATGCGACTTCGTTGTCTTTGTTGCCTTGAACCGGGCTATGCCAAGATCAAGAAGAACAAAGAACACGGCATAAGAGAACTAGAATTTTATGTGTTGCCGGTTCTCTACGTTCAAGAAGTTCACGACGCCAAGAACGCATGGGGCAAGATCGTTCGCAATCATCTCAAAGAAATCGAAGAATACCGAGACGCATGGAACCAAGTGAAAGAATTTCTTAATGGAAAGGCGAGACCTAACCACATGCACGAAAGGGGCAACTGAGGTCGCGCGGCGTGGTAGCCGCCTTGGCCGCCGCCCCGTGATGCCTGTCGCCGCACGCACCGCAAAAACCAGACGGAGGGGCATGCCATGAAGTTGGACAGGCGGGGTGGAGGTGAAGGAGTCGGACGGACCGGGATCCCCGCGCCGCAGTCCGACGGCCGGGGCAGCGGCCACATACTTGGCGACCGTCTTCCGGTCGCTCCCGGTCCCGTGCGCGATGGCACGGAGCCCTTCCCCCAAGCAAAACCGGCGCAGCACTTCGCGGATTTCGATCACACTCCGCTTTCGGTACGGCATGCACCCCCGCTCGGTCGAGGGAAAACACGGCCCAGCTTGGCCGCCGGGCTCCGGATGGGTGAAAGGTTTTGAGAATCAGCCCGCTACGTGGGGGAAGGCTTTTGGGAAATCACAAACTGTCGACGCAGCGAAAAACAAGCATCCGCACGAACAAGATAGGGGGTCAATATGGCAGTCGATCTTACCGGCGATTGGAACACGCTGACCATTCAACAGGTTGGCAACGAGGTTACGGCAACGGCTACGGTTCCCAACCCGCACTTCACGGTCGGCAGAGGCACACTCGCGGGAGATGTGCTGACAATGACCTTCACCGGCGGTGCCGTCGTGCAAACGCATACCGGTAAGGTTGCTCCGAACGGGCTGGCAATCTATTGGTCGAACAATACCGTCTGGATGAAAAGGCACTGATCCCGCGGCGACGCCCGGCCGCAACGATCACGGGGATCGTCACCACGAACCTGACCGAGACCACGCGGCAGAATATGTGGAGATAACGTGATCGGCCCGTCGAACTTATGAAGGACTAGATTGTGCGGTAATCGAAGGAGTACGGTAGGCGTGGCGGAAGATTGGCCAGCGGTAGGGAAGGTTCTTGGCCGATCGAAGAAACTCAGGCGGAAGACCCGAGCCGCGATCCGGCCGTGGGGAATATAGTGACGTCGACTAATCGCGGACTTAGTCAACGCGGTCGTTATGCAATAGAAGTGTGTTTCTGACATGGCAATTCCCGACTTTCAATCCATGATGCTGCCGCTGCTCCGATTCGCGGCTGACGGTGCGGAACATTCGGTCGCGGAAACTCGATCGCCACTCGGTGACCAGTTCGGACTCACTGACGACGAACGCACCGAACTACTCCCTAGCGGCCAACAATCTCGTTTCAACAATCGCGTAGCTTGGGCCAAGGTTTACTTGGAACGCGCCGGTCTGTTCGCAAAGACTCGTCGTGGCCACTTCAAAATCACGCCGCGTGGGACCGATGTTCTCGCCGATCCACCCGAGCGGATTGACATCTCGTTCCTCAAGCGGTTTCCCGAGTTTGACGACTTCCGCACCAAACCGACGGAGCCGTCCAGTGTCGAAACCGTTGAGGACGAAACCCCCGAGGAGACGTTGCAGGCTGCGTACCAGACCATTCGCGACACGCTTGCATCCGAAATCCTTGCGATGGTCAAGGCGTCATCACCCTCTTTCTTCGAGCGTCTTGTCTTGGACCTAATGTTGAAAATGGGTTACGGTGGCTCGCGTGAGAAGGCAGGTTCATTAACCAATGCGGGGGCTGATGCCGGAATCGACGGCATTATTAACGAAGATCAACTCGGCCTGGACGTGATCTACCTTCAGGCCAAGCGTTGGGAAAACACGGTCGGTCGCCCGGAAATCCACAGATTCGTCGGGGCTTTGCACGGTCGGCGTGCGAAGAAAGGCGTCTTCCTGACGACCAGCACGTTCTCTCACGATGCGATAGAGTACGTCGCAAGCATTGATCCGAAGGTGGTGTTGATTGACGGCCTGAATCTTGCTCAGTTGATGATCGACTTCAATGTGGGGGTCAGCTGCAGCCAGCTTTTTGAAATCAAAAAGATCGACTCTGACTACTTCGCGGAGGACTGATCGCATAACCGGTCGCACGCGAGGCAGCCATCGCATCTGGGATGATGGTTGGGTCACCGGAATCGCTTGGGTGATCCGGGTCGTTGGGCCTCAAAGAAAGGAGCGACGTGACGATGGGAAAGAGCGAAGCCGAGAAGCAACGTCTGCGGAAGAAAAGTCGGAACTGCGAGTCGCTGATCCGCGAACTCGAACGGAAGAACGATCGGTCGTCGCAAGAGGAACTGCGGCGGCAAAAGCAGGAGAAGTCGAACCTTGAGTACGAATTGAATCATGGATGAAGAATTGAACACAGCAGCCTCGTAAGGCCGGCAACCCGAGCGGCGGATCGGGTCGGTCCTGATGGCAAGCCGCGTGGGCCGCCGCCGGTTGAATCGTGTCGTTGCCAGCTGCATGAATGAGTAACTCGGAGGAACGTCATGTATCGATGCGAAAGGTGCGGCGGGACATTCGCGTCATTCAAGACTCCTGGCCAGTGCCCGGTTTGTCGGGGATGGGCAAGCGTCAGATGCGATGGCTGCGGATACACCGCCCACGCCAACGAGTTCATCAACAATGACAACCGGTGTCCAAAATGCGGCGCACTCGTCTCGGTTGGCGGCGGTTCTGGTTCCGATGCAGAGGGAGCACTCGACCCAGAGGAAGCATCAATTGCACTTCTTGTCATCTTCGGTCTAATGTGTACTGTCATCCTCGGTGGTATGTGTGCTTTTTGGTGTCACGAATTCATCGTACGCGAATTCTCGTTGTGGGGGAAAGTGGCTATGGCGTGTTTCGGTGCAGTCGCCTTAGTGTGGATGCTCGTAAGTCTTTTCCGCGATTGAGTAGGTCCGCCATTTGCTCGTCGCTCATCGCAGGTCTCGCTGATTGCGGATTCGTACAAAGTCTCGTGTTCGCGAGCTCCTGCACAAAATGCCCGCAATTGCTCGATACCGTTGCCATCCTTTTCCTGAAAGACTCGAATCAGAATTTGGTTCTCGCGCGTTGCAAGTTGCAGTGCCCAGGGCAATGGGGGACCGAAAAAGGTGGCAGGAACCGTTGTTTGATTCACGCGGCCTTAAGACCGGCCGAACAATAGGTTGCAATCGAGCGGCGGTTGCGTCTTGGAAAATGGTTGGTCCTCTCGGCGCCGCCGATTGAACCCGGTCGTTACATCGAAATCCATCCTCCATGCGTAATCGGCACGGTGGGATTATGTTTGGCCTGCTATTGAAGGGGATCGTCAGCATTGTGGAGATGAAATGCGATGGGCGGACAAGAAAGTCATTACAAAGAGTTCCTGTTACAAAAAGAATTGGTTCTGGGCTACTTGGGAGAGACCGCCTGGCTTCATCTGTTCGATCCTCGCGTGGAACTGAGACCCATGATTCAGCCGAGAAAAGGAATCTACCTGTTCCGATTGGAGCCTCCAGCGCATAATATTGAGATCTACAAACGGCTTCACGATTTCTGGGTTCCGCACACATATTCGCAAGTCACACACATCGGCGGGATGAAGTCAAAGAAAGCTGCCTCTGTGCGAGATGACATCTTCAAACGGGCAATCAACGACTACCATTCAGTACGGAACCGCAACGTGGATCGTCCTTCCAAATACTCGGCTCAGCGGTTGGAAAAAAGCCGAATCATGAAGGAGTATGCCAGCGGATTCCGTGTCAAGATCTTCTATACGGATTCGGACGAGGCGGAAATGCATCTGCTTGAACAACACGTGAAACAAATCGGCTGCAAACCTCCCTGGGAAACACGGTGAGGCCCACCTTCACCTCGGAATCAAGTGACGTGTGAGGATGTTCCCGTGACCAAAGGTCAATTGAAACTGCTCACTACCCCACTGCCACCGGCTTGCAATCACGCGACATGCAGTGCGAGCTTTGTGTCTGGATTGAACTTCGGGTCTACTGGTTCCGCGAGTAGTCCGGCGCTAAGACGATGTAACCGTGCATCGGGATAGCGGTCCGGGTTGCCCCGGAGGCCCTCCCACACCACCTAGCATACGGGTCCGTACTAGGCGGTTCGACTCTTGGCAGTAAGCTTCTTCCCGGTGGGTGACAAGCTGTACTACCTTGCGTGGTGCTGAAGAAGCCGACCATCAAGTCGCTGAAAAAAGGGAAATCAACGCCGGCCATCCCTTGATCATTTCCGTCGATGAAGACCACTGGGCGACGGTCTACGACTACGGCCAAGGCTGCATTTTCATCGCTGATCCAGCTTTGGGTCGCAGTTACCTCTGCCGACATTCGACGAATGAGTTCCGGGCACGGTGGGACAAGTGGGCAATCGCAGCCAGGCTCGGAGCGTAGATTTCTGCCGGTTGGTGTTCAAGATCACTGCATTCGTCAGCATCTTTGACGCCCGCACCGTTCCTATGCAAACGCCTTTAATGCGAGGCAACCAGGCCCCAGAAGCCCCGAATATGGGACCCGTTCCTGTCACAGTGTATTCCTGTTTGTCTCATTTTCAGGGCAGCAAAACCGCAGGCTTGTAGCCCGTTTGCCCCTGACAATGCTCGCCTGTTTTGCCCCTGAAAGCCGACCTGTTTGGCATCTTCCGGAGGCTCGACAACCAAAACAAAGTCAGAAACAGCCAGCTACTACTACCGCAGTAGTAATCAACGTTGCTCAAGCCTATAGCCGGGCGTCTTTGGAGAGGCGACCAGCAGAACGCTTTCGGCATACGAGCGGAGCCACTCAGACACGGTTGACGTTGCGGCCGGGATGCAATGCCCGTTTGTTGGTTCCGGACACAATGACCGGTGGACAGCCGCGAGCTTACGGCCGTTTTGAAGCAGAATGGATGGCCAGCCGAAGTTGGCCAATGTACTCCAGGGACTTGGCTGCTTGCGGTTCTGAGATATTGCATCCGGGATGCAACATCTTTTTGAAGTGCTGAGCTGGAAAGAATTTCCAGGATTATCGGTCTATCAGGGGACATTGGAGCGACATCGACAGGATGCCGGGTGATCATCGCGGCCGTCTGCTGGCAGTCTTCTTTCACCCCCGCCATCGGCCAACCATGCTTAAAGCCCTGCCGGCCAGTGGCGGGAATGTACCTCCGTTTCCTTTTGCCTGCCCCTGACGCCGCCATCAATGCCCCAATCAGCCTCTGGCCTTCACATCCCTGCCATCAGCCACGTACCTTCTCCGCCATCAACAGCCAATATCGCCTGGGTCAAGCCAGTGGTGTACCCGCCTCTGCATCAATGGCCTTGGTTCTTGAACAGCCACCATTGTCGCAGGAAACCGTCTGTCGCACTTGCCTGCGGCCAAACAACCAACCTGCGAACTCGCCAACCAGGTACGACATCACGACATAGTTGACGATGTAGGCAGCAAAGAACACCTCACGATGCGTCTCGATCGCCTCCCTTGCAAGGAAGCCGAAGAGGATCGTCGGACATCCGAGCAGCAGCATGTACGGCAGAGCAAGGAAGCCGATCGGACCAAGACCGCACGGACAGCAGGTAGGCGGAAACAGGACCAACAACAAGCAGTTCGCAAAAAACACCGACAGGCGAATACGACGGTTGCCTGCTGGTTGCGACTTGCCAACAACCGACGCCGATGGTTCAGCATGAGGCGTTTCGTAGGGGTTTTCAACCATCATCATGGCTCTGGATGGACGCCAAACAGTTGCCTTTGCTACGCAATCGAACGCTAACCCACGAACTGATTGTAACATCGCCATCGACGACGGTTGCGTCTGCGGCTTGGAATTAAAGCATGTTTTGTGGGCGGTGGAAATTGCAGCTTGGCAGAAACAGCCAAGAGCTAAAAAAGCGGCTGGAATCTTTGGACGTGCCTTGTTTCCGTTGGCTTTTGTTTTGTTTTGTTCGTGACCCCGCCATCGGCCAGATACGCTTTAAGCCGATTCTGGCCAGTGGCGGTAGAATAACCAGTCTCCGCAGCGCCTTGTATTGCCGTTGCCATCGACCAGTTCAGTTCAACAAGCTCCGCCATTGTGCGAGCTCCATTTTGGTTGCCGCGATCCTCTGATAGCTAACACGGGTGCGAACCTGACGTTGCCGGTTATCCTGCCCCCGAACCGCGTCACCAAACCAGCCAGCAGGCATCTGCTGAACCGTTTGAATGACGCGATTCGGGGGAAAACTTGACGGCCGGGCTTCGGCCAGTTACTTGAGCTCGTTGCCAGAACCGTTCCGCACGTACCACGCGGCCATGCAAACGGCAGCTGCCGCACCAATTACCGGCAGCCACGATCCCGTGACCACAGCCATCACGGCTCCCGTTGCCAGCATTGCGTACACGCTGGATTCCATCGCCCCTTCATCGACATTGGGTTTTGCGATCTGGCGACGCTTGGGTTGCCTCTTCCGCGTCATCAGCGGCCGTTCTGCCGGATTTTGCGACGGGCAGTGGCTTCCTCGTAACCGGCCTGCCTGCCGAATTGGTAGCCGATCCAACTGGCCAATCCAATCAAAGCGGCTCCTGCGATCAAATCAAACATGCGTTGGTTCTCCTTTCTGTCGTCTTGAAGTGTTTATCCAACGAACGATCATCCCCATCAGCCATCCCAGTCCCGGCAGCTGCCATCGCGGTAATCGCACATAACACAGCCAAAGCCGGGACGAAAGACAAACCGATTGGCGTCCAAGTCATCGAGATACGCACGAATCACGGCAAACAACCGCCGGAAATGGGCTTCGCTGCGGGTCCGGTACCGATGAAATTCGATCTTCGGTACCTTGGTCTTGATCAGCGAGCGGATTTCCAAGCCGCCTTCTTCATCGCCGGTCGCTTCCCGAAACAAGTAGGCGTAACTCGACAACTGGATTTCATGCGTGACTTCAAACGGAGCTGCCGACTTGGCGGCCGTCTTGAAATCGCAAATCAACGGGCCGTCGCGGTCGTCAGCGATCAAGTCCACAATGCCGGTCAACGGAATGCCCAAGTTTTCGCCGGTATCCAGGTCGATCAGCGGCGCTTCCATGCTGGTTTCGACGGCCAACGGAATTTCGCAAGCAGTGTTGGCAGCAGTGACCTGTTGCAGATACGCCGTCACCAAGTCGATGGCTTGCTGTTTGAGCTTGCCGCATTCGTCCAGCGACTTGAATTGCATCGCTTCCAGTTCGGCAGCCTGGTCCCAGCTGTCGGTGATACGCTTGGCAGCGGCTTCGACGCTGAAATCCACAGCCAGATGCCGATGCCGATAAAACACCTCCAAAGCATCATGCACCCGTTTGCCCAAGAACAAGCTTGGCGTTGGCGGTGGAACGATGCCGTCGATGTACTTCAGCTTGAAAGCCAAAGGGCACCGCAGCCAGAGGTTCAACCGGCTTGGCGAGATGTAATCCCAGACACCGCTGCTGCGTTGTTCTTCGGCAGCGACGGTGGCGGGATCCTCCAGCAGCAACGTGCTCATGCCGCCGCTCCTTCGCTCAGGGCAGCGTCAAGCGACACGCGGCCTTCTTTGATTGCTTTGAGCGTGTCGATCAAGCTGCTGGCGTCCAGGCTGGTCAAGTCGGCCAGTGGCTTGCCGAACATGCGGCCGGTCAGCGATTCGAGACGCCGAGTGCCGAGACCCCGGATGCCTTTGGCCAGCTGCGAAGCGAAGTTGATCTGCTTGTCGCTGGCACGGTGGCCACTGCTGCCGTTGCTGTGGCC
>Ga0351867_10240_pt1 | contig 11832 bp, 8 predicted proteins | sample TotcelHFGM3001M8_FD_206779 | JGI IMG/M metagenome (GOLD analysis project Ga0351867, IMG submission 206779) | Enriched cells from coal bed in the Powder River Basin, Montana, United States - Total cells FGM rep2 HSBNCT.FGM.300.1.M8 ...
TGTCGTATTCGCACCGCACGCTTTCCCGCCCCGCCTCGGCCTGCTGGACGCGCAGCTCCAGTTCCGCGCCGAGCCCGGACAGCTCCTCACGGATGGTTCGGAGCGATGGCTCGTACCCGGCCAAGATCTGTTCCCACGGATCGGCCTTTGCCAGAAGCTGATCCCAAGCCTGCCGCCGTTCGGCCACGGCGCGAACGGTCACGGCGAAAACTTGCGCGACGAACTCGCTCCAGCAGTGCGATGCCCGCCCGATCATGTTTTCGACAACCTGATGATAGCCTTGCAAATCCCTCACCAGATCGTAGTTGTGCTCGATCTGGTCCGACAATTCGTTCCACTGACCATGCAGCTTCGCAAGCCGCTCCTCCGCTTCGATGGTCAAGTCGGTTTCGAGCTGCGCGATTTCTGCCCGCAGAACCTCGGCTTGCTGGTTCAGTTCGGCCTTCAACTGTTCGACGCCCGCTTGTCGCGCCTTCCGTTCCGGAGCGGCAAAGCGAACGTTCAAGAATTCGAAGGCGGCCAGCAAGGAACGAGGATGATCCCGCGGGACGTCGATCGAAATAACGTCAAACGGCAATTCCGGGGTATGGTGGGTGGCGTCGTAACCGCGCGGCCGTAACACCAGGCAACGATTCTCCAACAAAATATCCGGCCCGCCGAAGGCCTCGTTCAAGGCGTTTCGGAAGATCTCTTTGAGCTGTGGGTCGTCGACAGCCGGTTGCAGCGCGAAATGGTCCATCACGAAGACGTTGAACGACCATTCATGCCAATGCTCTTTCTGATAATAGACTTCGTCGGCTAGATACAGATGCAACTCCTCGTAGTGGCAGACGTCTTCGGTCAGCACCACATGGTACGCCCCCAACTCGTCATCCTGATAGACGTATTGAAATCGTTCCAACTGCGGTTCGCTGACCGTCAGAAAACGCTGGAAGCGGGGACAGAGGCTGCTGTCATCTTCGTCCTGCTTGAACCGGAGCAGGAAGCGAAACCGGCTGCGTTTGCGTCTTAACAGCTCGTTCCGCTGCCGTTCCATCCGGAACAGTCTTTCCTTGGCCGCCTGGATCTGCTGTTCGAGTTTGTCCAACTCGTTGCGCCGCTCGGCCGCCAGATGGCACAGGCGGGCTTCGAGCGTGTATTTTCGAGGTTGCCCCGGGGCCAGCGTCACATGCCCGACATGCCGAGGAAGCCGGATGTCGAAGACCGAGGCGGCGGAGCCGGTGAACTCCAGCGCGACAGCGGCGGGCTGAATGTTGATCCACCCCGGGGCCGCGGTTTGTTCTTCGCCGGAGGCCGGATCCGCCGTGATGAGAATCCAGCGCGCCCCGTCCGCCGCGTGAAGTTCGGGCAGATGGGACACGGGATGCCGCCAACCAAATTCGACGTAGTAATCTGCAGATCCGCGGCGGGCCGGCAATCTGCAGAACAGCTTGAACAGATCCGAACCGTCGGCACGGCGCCGATTGCTCATCTGCAGCCACTGTGCCGGGCGTTCGTCGACAGGCGCCCGGGGAACCGTGAACAGACAAACGGGCCTGTTCGCCGCCGCGCCTTCCTCGGCCCCCGGCAACCCCTCCAAGAACCAAATCTCCGGGGATTGATGATATTGAGGATTTTTGGGGAAACTCTCATAGATCCGGGCAAAGCTCTCCTCTTCGTAGACCGCAACCAGCAAATCTTGATACCCGCCACGGGAAGGGATACTGGGAACGAGCGGAAAAGACTCCTCCAAGAAACGAGGCAGGGGGTACAGCGAAAGGCCTGGCGGCACCGCGATCGCCTCGCAGGCGAACTGAGCGTGGATGATTCGGGCAAGATACTGCGTCTGTTCGGGGGGCAACTTGCGGCGAAAGCACACATAGAACCCCGGCGCTGCCGCCTCGGCCTGTGAAGCATCGACCGCAGGCAGATGCCGCAGCGATACGTCCTCGGGACTCCAGCGATACCGATCCATGATCTGCGGCAGAAAGTCCAGTAGTTGTCCGACGGTAGTCAACGCGTCAAGGCGAAACGTAAGACACAATCTTCTTTCTCCCCTGTAGTCGCCAGGTACATGTTCTCTTCGTGCTTCGGCCAGTCCGCCAAAGCCTCGCCGTTCACCGCTTCGAGCCAAACACGGCTTCCAGCACGGAGTAACGCAGATTCACGTCGCTCATAAACTGAAAATCCTGCCGCGGGCCGAGATCGCCAAACCCTCGCGCCGAGGCCACCTCCACATGGTCCGGCCAATGGCTCAAACGAACCAGCTTGATCACATCACTTCTTCCCTGGTGACGGCGGTAATATCGCACGTTTCCGGGCAGTAAATCGAACAGGTGGGCCCCAGGCCCGAACAGCACGAAGACCATTCCGTCATATCCGCTCTGCCTCGCAAGGTGTTCGAGATACCGCTGGGGACTGTCCGCAGTCTCGGTTCTCAGCCCCTCCCGCTCGAAGAAGTAGCCCGGTGTTCGGGCTTCCATTTCCATCATGGATTCGTACCGATCCCCGTAAATGCATTCCTCCAACTCCTCCCGGGTAATCTCCCAGATTTGCCGCCGCCGGCCGCAATCGCCGTCCAGGTACACGTACAGATCAAGATCCAGGCCCGGACACCGGCGATACAGACCGACGTCCCGGCACAGATCGAAAATCAACTGCCGGGCGTGCGTATCGATGGAATCGCTGCGGATGGCTCCCGCCGCAGTCCGCTGCGGGGCAATCCGCGAATTGAAGTAGAACGCCGATTGGAAGTGATTCACCGTTGCGCCGGCCGCGGCCGCGAAGCACACCAGGATCCTCCGCCGCGTTGTCCGATCCGTTGGATGCTGACGTTCCCACATCAGGACGCCCTCGTGCGTCAGCTTGTGCAGGAAATGCCGGAGCCCCTCCGGCCCCAGACCGAGCAAGGCGAAATCCTGGGGAACAACCTGAGCGATTTTTCGGAGTTCGGACGTCCGGCAGACCCTCCGGATGTCGATCACTTCTCCAGGCTTGTCCACCACGTCGGTACAGCGCCCCGCCGCGCGGACCACAGGGTGCGGGGTTCGTTCGTACTCCGTCAATTCGGGCGATCCCAGACATTTCGCAATCAATTCGCCGTTGGCCGTCTCGTGAGAGCCTGCCACCCGGGCCGCGCCGATCAGAAACCGTTCCATCGGAGGGATCAAGTCGCGGAGGTCCGGATGCCGGGCAATACGTTCCGTATTCTCCTGCAGGAAAGAACGGACCGCGAGCGGATCGGACAACCACCGCCCCGCGCACTCCGAGTCTCCCCAGATCCTGGTCAGGCTCAACATGACTTGCCGAACGAACCTCGCTACGGCCCGGGGGACCACCTTGACCGCCAGCGAGCGATCGTGGCGAACGCGTCCCAGTTGCCGACGTACGAACCGGACGGCAGGATCGGCGGCCAAGGGGGTCAAATGAACGTTGACATAATCCTTCAATACACCGTCGAGGGGGTGCCGAAAAGGCGGATGCGTGTGGACGACCAGCGCGGCCAGGTCGAGGAAGTAGGGCAGTGCCAGCGGAAATCGCGGTGCCGGCAGGCTGCGGAAATGCCGATACCACTCACCCGCTTCTTCCCAGAACCCGCGATCCTCCGCTGGGACGTGCGTCCCGCACAGGTGCAAGGTCTCCTGGACGGCTGCCAAAGTCAATTCTGGGGGCATCGTTTCCGCCGCGGAAAGGCGGCCGGAAGGTGCGGGTGCTTGCCTCAGCATTGGATTCTCCCCCGTCCTCCGGGACGGCTGTCGATCACCGCAACAAATGATCCACCATGGACCGCAGTTCGCTGGCCGCTTGGATGTCCTTGCTGCAGTAATAGAATACCTTACAGTCGTCCGGAACCAGATGTTTTCGGCCGTGTTCGCCGTCGATCAACGCCCGCGCCCGAGCCAGCCGATAATACTGACCGAGAGACCGGTCCGACAAATCAAACCGGGTGCGCAGGTTCTGAAAAAGACCGACGAATCGCTCCAAAAACTCCTGGCTCTCGGCCGTTTCGCAGGATAACTCATCTCCGCCGAAATCGAGCAGCGAGATCTTGTGAAGCAGGCGCAGGTCGTTGACGCACGCGACTTGACAAGTTTCGTCCTGCGGGTCGTCCAACGAGCCGAATTCCGCTGCGGTCGCGTGGCGATGGGCCACGGCGAGCATGTTTTTCAGCTTGTCGTTAGTGACCGGGTTGCACAAGGCACGCACCGGAAACCGGTCATAGAACGCCCCCAAGTCCTCCTCCTCGGCATCTCGTGGGGCTTCGTTGCTGGCCCCGAACAGCGCGATCAAGTTGACTCTCCAGATCCTGCCGGCATTATGAAAAACTCGTTCGTTCATGATGGCCAGCAGCGCATTCAGGATCGAACTGTTGGCCTTGAATACCTCGTCCAGAAACGCAATCTCCGCCCGTGGAAGCAAGCCCCGCGTCTGCCGCATGAAGATCGCCTTGTTGAGCATCAGGTGGACGTTCGCGGTGCCTAGCAACTCTTCGGGAGTGGTAAACCGCGTCACGAGGTATTCAAAGTGCCGCCGTTCCCGGCCTTCGGAGGAAAACCGGCCCTCCAGCATCTCCCGCAGCGTTTCCTCTTCGTCATCAATCGCCAGTGTCCGCGGTGAGATCCCCAATCCTTCGGCCAGCTTTCGGACCAGCATGGACTTGCCCGTCCCCCACGTTCCGAGCATCAACATGGACAGCTGCGCCGTCGTGCAAATCAACATCAGATCGATCAAATCCTCCTTTTGCACGAAAGCCTCCCGAAGCGCAAGACGCAACCGGTGAACCCGCTGGATGCATGCTTGATAAACGCCCGACTGCCGAATCTCTTGCAACTGCATCTTCGGCATTCGCAGCAGGGTGTCCGTCCACGACTCGGTGTCGAATCGCTTCAAGTCTTCGATGTCATCGAACTGGAGGTCGTCGAACTTGCCGGTGGTCACGACTTCAGCCCTTCCAGATGTAGTTGCGAGGGGAAAAAACACCTTCCCAGTTCAACTCGTAGAACTGGGGCGGGGGAAGCCGGCGCAGCAGGCCGTGAATCCAAAGAATTCGCTGCAAACGGCCCTCGCGCTCGGTGAGACGCAAGAGCCAGGCCGGCAAGGCATGAAAACACTCGACCCACAACGGCCCGCTCGGCCCCTCCGCGGCGGTCTGACGTTGACGCATCCGGGACACGTGGTCCAGGACAAGTTCGTGGAACAGCCGGCATCCCAGACGTTCCACCTCGTCCAGCTCGATGTCCCCCGTGCCTAGGGCGCGTGCGGAAAACCCAAGGTCACGGAGCGTTGCTTCGCACAACCGCAACAGAAAGCCTTGCAGCATCGGCAGCAGATCTGCCGGCCAACGGCGATCTGCAAGACCGTCCGCGCAACACTTCGACAAATCAAACCACAAACGGTGAATCCGCTCCGCTGCGGACGTGTCGCCGAATTGCCCCCGGGACGCGCACCGCCAACGGATCGCGCGGGTCAGGAGATGCAACAGAGGCTGTACTCGCCAGGGATCCTGCATCCATTGACGAAAGCGGCTCGCAGCAGCGGCACTGGACGTGTCCTTCTTCCGCAAGTCGCTCGTGCGATGCACGTCACCGAACAGTACGTCCAACAGACGGCCGACCACTTCGACCGCGAACGCGTTCTCGGCCGGCTTGCCGCTCTCCAGGAATTCAATCAGCATCCGCCGTAGCGGGCCATAAAACCACGCTCGATCCTTAAGGGCACGTTTGACCAACCCCTCTCGAAGCTGCCGGCGCAGGGAGTCAGTGCCCGGCGAAGCGAGCAGGATCTGAGTGTGCCGGCCCTCGATGCCGGAGCTACGCAGCACGGGCCGCAACTCCGGTTCGGCAAGATGTACCAGGGGACAAAATCCGATGACGGGCAAGACGGCCGAACCAACTTCCGGGCTAATCAGCGCGAGGACTTCGCCCCAGCGTTCGGCGCCCGAGGCCCCGGCTAGCAACCGCCGCAAATTCGCCAGTGCCAGGTGCGCGACCTGAATGTCGCCCAAACCGGCGCTGCCGATGTGCACTGTCTGACAAGCCGCAGGAAGCGTCTGGCGAACCCGCTTCTGGACTTCCGCCAGATTGGCGGCGGCGGCGTCCAGCAGCCGCAAGGCCGCAGGCAGCGTGCCGTCGTCTCGGGATAACGCCGCCTGAAGCGATCTTCGCTCCGCTCCGCGTCTCCAGCACGCGGCCCCGGGGCCGCGTGTCACGTACTCCCTGACTTTGAAAAAAAACAGCAGATCATGGCTCACTTGCAGCCACAGCCGCTCCACCTCGTGCAGCAGCAGTGAACTGTGGCTTAGCGCGATCATGGGGCGAACCACCGGACTCAGACTCGCCTCCCGTTGATGTCCCGGCAGGAAATGAGTCCGGTCCCATGCGAGTACCCGGTCGTAACATTCTAGACGCGGGGCGGTCATCAGCGCCGGAAATCGTTCCTCGATCACCCGAATGTCTCCCCGTAACGTGTCTTCAAAACGCTGGTCGCCTCCGAGTTCATGGCACTCGGATCGGCGGTTCCGGTACAAACCGGCCACACGTGGTGTAAGCGCCGGTTCGCCATCAAGGCAATCAACGACCAGCTGTCCGCAAGGCCCAAGCAACCCCCGGGAGAAATCCGTCCATCGCCGCAGCCTGTCTGCCACGGCGCCCCGAAAACGCGGGGGCGGTCCCGCGGACAGGTCGCTCGGACTCTCCGGCGTCCGCTGCAACTCGGGCCACAACGTCCGGCTCGCGGGACTCCGGGATACCAGACGCCCCAGCAGCTTCCGCGCCGGATCGGCCATCTGGGGCAAGATAGCCTCCCACGCCACAGGTTCTTCGCGCACGATACCATGAGCAGCAGCATCGTCGCCGCCGCCTGCTTGGTGCGACGGAGCCCAAATCACCAAGAACCGAGAGGTCAGCCGGACCAGCAGGCGTTTCACGCAGTCGAGACCTGCCGCCACCAAGCCTTCTCGCCAGAACGGTCCTCCCGATGTGCGGCACCGCAATCCATCGCCCAGGATTCTGCCGGTCGCCCAGAGTGCCAGGACGGAGGAAAACCGAAAGCCGAAATCCCGTGTCTGTTCCTCCGGCCTCAATACCAACGTGGGAGGGTTCCCTGCCTTCCCGGCGCCCGGCTGCCGCTGGCCGCGCTCCTTCAGCACAAACCACACCAAATTGTGGCAATCGGCTAGGAATTCGAGCGCCGCTTCCGGAAACTGCATGTCGCGGGGCGCCAGTTCGCCCAGCCGATCGCACATCCAGTCGATGAATGCTGCGTTCGCCGACGGAGCCGCGCGCTGAAAAAAATGTCTGTGCAGAGATAGCCACTGTCCGAGCATCTGCCGTTGCAGGTCTCGCACCAATGACGCGTCCGGCTGATCGGGATCGGCGGGGGCCGCCAAACGCTCGCCGAACTCGGGGACCTCGATCGCCGTCGTCCTCCGTAGTTCGGACCATTCGTCGCACCAGTCTCCACGAATCCACTCCGGCCAGAAACGCTGAAGATAGCGTCCTAGCAATTCGAGCCGCAGCAAGAGTTCGGCGGGTTGAACGTCATACAACGGTGAAACCTCCCATGATCCGACATCGTTTGACTTCTGACCGTCCGCGTCGCTTTTCCTCACCGATAGCTCGCACTCAACGCACGCCCTGTATCTTCGTCGCACGAGCGGAGGACAACGCAAGTTCAAAGCAACGAAGATCCATGTCCCTTACAAGCCGGTAGTCCTCGAGGGATGTAGCAATGCCCGAACAAGCCACATATTCCATGTACATTCGGGCCGCAATGTCATCGGTTTGCTTGCGGCGCGCGAGTTCCACAACCAACGGAAACGCTTCCCGAACCAATCGCGATGAAATGGCCCGGAACGCGCTAAACAAACGTTTAGCCTGCTCGATCGCGTCGGCGCTTCCGTGCTTCAGGCATGCCGCGATCGCTCGTCCCACGCATTCCGCTAAGAGCGCGCCATTTCGCGACAGGACAAAACGCGGCTTAATCAGGCCCGGAAGTACTTCGTCAAACTGCGCGACGTTTCCCTCGTGGGCCAGCGCGTGCAGAATCAGCACCCGGAGGCGACAAGCCGCTACAGGAAATCCTCGGCAATCTACCTCTGAAATCTTCGCCAAGCGACTTTTCAACTCGCCAGATTCGTCCGCGGTGCCGCGGGCGATAAGACACCGAAGCCAGCAGGCCAATCGCCAGAACAGGCGGCCAACCCTTGAATCGCATCGCTTGCATTTCAGCATACCGATTACCATTCATAAGTCTCCCAAATGATGGTTCTGACTATTGCATTCTGGTTGCCGAAATGCCGAATATAGAAACTGATCTTAATGGGTTCGCTGACGGGTTGCAATGTATAAAGTTGGAAAAATATGAAGTTGGAAAGACCAAAGATGCCGTCGCAAGCAACACTCGTGGAAATGCTAAGCGTCAAGATGTATTGTAAAAATCGCCGTTGGTTGGTTTGATTGTGAAAGCAGCGTTTGCTGCTGGCCGTTATCCAACTAAAACTAAATGTCAGAGTGATCGACGAACAACGGAAAAGCCTCCTCTGAAGCATCATGCATTCCACGGGTAATGAAACCATACGCCTTCTCCGGTGAAGAATCTGGGCGGAAATGATTTCGTGCATCTCGATTCTCACAGAGGCAACGCACGACACATGTTTGCAATTCTCGGACCAGGGATCGGTTGAAGTGATGAGATCGGATGTCCGCCAACGCTGTTCCGAACCATGCCGCGTACCGCTACCGTTTGCTCCGCGCCCCACGGCGTGCGGCCGGATGCTGACCCTGCTCGTACTGTTGGCCGGCTGCCGGGACGCGCCCCCGGCGACTTATCCCGTCACCGGGAGATTGACGATTCGGGGGCAACCGGCGGCGGCGGCCGATTTGCGGTTCTTCGAGATCCACGGCCGCGCGCCGGGGATGGCCAGGCCCTACGCCACGACCGACGAGGACGGCCGGTTTACCGTCTCGACCTACGGCATTTTTGACGGCGCTCCGGCCGGCGAATACCAGCTGGCCGTCTCGTGGAAAGGCCCCTTGCGCGGCATCCCATCGGACCAGCGGGATGCGATGCCCGAAATGCTGCCGCCTCGCTTTACCGACGCCAGCACGTCGGGCCTTCGCGTGCAGATCACGTCCGGCGAGAATGCGCTGGACACGATCGACCTGAGGCCGTGACGGGAACTGCGGCCGGAAGGCTCAGACGTACAGAATTCAATTTTGCCGGGCAAACCGTTTGCCAAGTCGAGACATATCTCTCCGGAAAAATTGAATTCTGTACGTCCGAGCCCGGGCCAACTCGCGAGCGAAAGCCGGACTAAATCCCTGGCGTCAGCGTCCCCAACAGGGGCTTGCGGCGACACTGGGGCTTGGTCAACAGGATCTGGGACACGCCGATCTGCCGCTCTTCGAAACCGCCGGCGCAGTAGCACAAGTAGAACTCCCACATCCGCACGAATTCCTCGGACATGCCCAAGCCTCGAACTCGATCGATGTTCTCCCAGAACCGCCGCCGCCATTCCAGTAACGTGCGGACGTAGTGCGCACCGAAATCTTCCAGATGGAACAGTCGGAAATCGGTGCCCTTCAAGCAACGACCGATCACGGACAGCGAGGGCAGGCAGCCGCCAGGGAAAACGTAACGCTGGATGAAATCCGCCGAACGGCGATAGGTGTCGTAACGCTCGTCGGGAATTGTGATGGCCTGCAATAGCATCATGCCGGCCGGTTTGAGCAACCGGCAGCACTTCGCAAAGTACACCGGCAAGTACTCGTGGCCAACAGCCTCGATCATCTCGATCGACACCAGCTTGTCAAACTGGCCATCCAGATCGCGGTAGTCCTGCTTGACCAGCGTGATGCGGTCCGTCAAGTTGGCGGCGCGAATCCGCTCGGCCGCCTTCTCGTATTGCCGCTGGGAAATCGTTGTCGTCGTCACGCGGCAGCCATAGTGGCCTGCGGCGTACAGCGCGAAACCGCCCCAGCCGCCGCCGACTTCGATGACATGGTCCCGAGGCGTCAACTCCAGCTTGCGGCAAATCCGATCGTACTTTTCCAGCGACGCTTCGTGCAACGTCGCGTCGCTGCGAGGAAAGATGCCGCAGGAATACGTCATGGTATCGTCCAGGAACAAGGCATAGAACTCGTTGCTCAGGTCGTAGTGCGCGGCAATGTTGCGGCGGCTGCCGCGGCGCGTATTGCGATGCCACCGATGCGCAATAACCTGCAGCGGCTTCAACAGCCGCGCGAACCCGCCTTCGACCTCGTCCAACACCGCCGCGTTGCGAGAAAAGACCCTGATGAGAGCGACCAGATCGTCGCAAGACCACTCGCCGCGGAGGAATGACTCCGCGGCCCCGAGATGCCCCCCCCGCGACGGTGTGACAGTAGAAACGCGGGTGATGAACCCGGATTGCCGCCCGCGGCTCCGAGTCCAGCGGGTTGCCGAAAACGCGAACCTGCCGGCCGTCGAGCACCGTGATACAGCCGACTTGCAACCGGTCCAATTGCCGCCATACGGCGCGGCGGGCCAGACGATCCCGCCAGGAACCAACGATGTGATCCGTTTCATCCCCGGCGCCTGTCACGCCGCGGACGCTCTCGGGTGCGGAAAGAAGGGTACTTTCTTGAGCCATAAACGCCACGCCTGATAGTAAATCGCTGTCATGATACGAGCCGTCATCCACGGATAGCGGATCAGTGCCGAGCGGAGTTCGGCTCGTGCCAATGGCCGCCGCCGCAAGGACATCGAGGCGTCGAACTGCCGCTGACCTTGCTGCGACGTGGCGATATGAACCACCACATGCTCGCCAGGCTCGCTCAGTCGCCAGTCGTACTGCGATTCCATCCCCATGAACGGCGAAACGTGAAACGCCTTGGGATGACGAAACCGGAGCCGCCTCTCGCCCGCGATGCGATTGCCTTGCCACAGGACATAGCAGTGCTGCTCGTTCCATGGCGTGTTGTTCACTTCGGCAACCACCGCCTCGATCCGCAGGCCTTCTTCATCGTAACAATAGAAGAGGTTCAAGGGGCTGAAGTAATATCCAAAATAACGCAGCTGGGTGAGCAGCCGAATAGGCCCTTCGGGACGCATTCCACATCGTTCGTCAACCAACTGCCGAACCGACTCGGCTAGCGGCAGGCCGCGGTCACCCAAGTGATCCGAACGTCGAAAGGAAGCGGTGGAAAACCGAGCCGTCGAAATCAAACCGCCCGGCGCCGTCAGCGTCGCCAACTCGTCCAAGTCCAAATACATCGCCATCAAACGATAGCGGAAGCGATGGACTAGCGGCTGATACCGGCAGTGTCCTACCCGCCCCTCGTAGATACAGCTATACATGCATTCAAGTCCTTCCCAAAGCAACGGGCGACCGCCAATCCGCTGCGCAATCCGTCCTCATGGAAGCCGTAGCCCCAGTACGCGCCGCAGAAGTAGGTCCGCCGCCGGCCATTGAGTTCCGCATGACGCCGCTGAGCGGCGAAGGAATCCATGCCGTAGGCCGGATGGTGATAGTCGATCCGCTGGATCACTTTGGCCGGGTTGATGCGATCGGTGGCATTGAGTGTCAGCAGGATCGGTTCCGGAGAATCGACTCGCTGCAAACGGCTGAGGTCGTAGGTCACGGTTGCCGGTGCTTCCGGATCGGGGGACAGCAGATAATTCCAACTGGCCCACGCCCGGCGGCGGCGCGGCAGCACAGCGGTGTCGGTGTGCAGCACCGCATCGTTTCGCTGGTAGGGGAAAGCTGCCAGGATCTCTCGTTCCATGTCATCGGCATCCGGCAGCATGGCCAGCGTCTGGTCGGCGTGCGCGGCGCAGACGACCGCGTCGAATCGTTCCGGCGCCGCGTCGCGC
>Ga0351867_10241_pt1 | contig 11818 bp, 15 predicted proteins | sample TotcelHFGM3001M8_FD_206779 | JGI IMG/M metagenome (GOLD analysis project Ga0351867, IMG submission 206779) | Enriched cells from coal bed in the Powder River Basin, Montana, United States - Total cells FGM rep2 HSBNCT.FGM.300.1.M8 ...
AGAGAGATGCACGCAAACAGGCCCCATCCGAAAACACCCATCACAATAAACCAGCCTGATGTTATCGACCGCCGTTTGTCGGCATGGAGCTGCCACATAGTGCCTGAAATCATCCCTGCGGACATGCCAGTGGCCAATCCCGTCCAGAGTTTAATGAACCAGAGTGTGTGGGGAAAGAACACATGCCAGATGAGTGTGGCGAGGGTGCTGCCACCAAGCGTACAAATCAAGAGTCGCCAGTGGTCGGCAATGTTGATCTTTCTGGCCGACGTGTCCCAATCGAGTCCACGAAGCATGAGAGCACCGAGGTGTTTTGCGCCAGCTAACGACCCGGGTCACGCGGGCGGCGCGAGTGATCCAAACATCATCCCGGACGGGACCGCCGCCTCGCGTGCACCCGTTGGTTACCCGGCATTCATTTCGAGTTACGGAGTTGCCGTGCCTCCAAACGGACGAATTCGTATTCGGACCGGTCATTGACTCGATAGCTGAGAACAAGATCGAACTGACGGTTCTTCGGTTTGTCGGCGGCCAGAGAAAGCGTTGGGCTGTGTATTACGAGTTTCAACGTCTTGATTTGCTTGAACCCGAGCGGGTCCTTTCCTTGGTCGAGCATTGATAGGGTGAGAAGGTAATGCGCATCGAACCCCACAAACAGGGTCGCGCCGTTCTTTGCTTCCTTGATCGCCGTTTCGGTGTACACCACTCCGGCACGTGCGCTGTCATCCGGGAGGACAATGCGGCAGTCCTTGACGCGAGCTCGGAATGCCCACTCAGTTGTGTCCCCTTTGGGTTTTGCCGATGCATCGGCGACCGGCAGGACGATTATCGCGGCGAGGACGACGGCGAGCATGTGTCTCTCCAACGGTGTCCGGGAGTCATGGCGGGTAACGACAATGTTGACCAGGTCGCGGCCGATCAACCTACCATTTTCGAGGACCGTAACCGCGACTCCGGTCCAACATTTGGTTACTGGGCATCGCGTTCCATCCGTAAGGACATTTCGCTGGCCAAGGCCAAGCAGGTTCACGAGTCATCGCGATGCCCTCCGCGTTTCAGGGAACGAAAACAGAACCATCCGAGCGTCGCGATCGCAGTCACCGCGATTGCGGCAATCGTCCATTGCGAAACAGCCACCGCGTGGGGACTTGCAGGCGGATCACCTGGCTTGGCCACCACGGTGAAGGTCTCAATCACACCAAGATGTTTTAGTGCGGGTACGAGGAACATGCCCAGGGCGACGACGAGCAGGATGACGAGAACGCTGATTCGGTCACGGTGTTCACTCATGGCGATCACCTCATCGGTTCCCGTCCCGTTGAGTCCTGCTCCGGTCGGCCCAGTAACAGTTATGTCATCAGAATAATTCTGTGGTAACACCCCCAAAATCAGAACCATTCTGATTTTGACACGGCAATTTCAGAATCGATCATAGCCGGTCCCGTTTCCGTCCAACGTGGCGGGCTGTCTAGTCCGGGTTACGCCGCGTCAGCGAGAAGCGAGGATCTCCCTGCAGCGTAGCGAGTTAAGGTCGTCTGTCAATATGGGGAAACCCGGATCGTGTCATGCGCGAATAGAAATGTCCCCTGTAGCCACGAATAGAAATGTCCCCTGTAGCCACGAATAGAAATGTCCTCATGATTACCTCGCAAAGGGGGACAATTCATGGGGAAATTGGAGATGAGTAAGCGGGAGCGCCGACGTGTTGAGGTGCTGTCGCAGGTGCAAGCGGGGAATCTGACATTGACGAAGGCGGCGGAGTTGCTGGGGCTGGGCTATCGCCAAGCGCGACGGATCTGGAAGCGGTACCAGGCGTCCGGTGATGCGGGTCTCGTGCATGGCCTGCGTGGTCAGCGGTCGAATCGTCGTAGCGATGCGAAGCTGCGGAAGAAGGTGCTGGCGCGGTACGTCAAGGAATACGGGGATTACGGACCGACGTTGGCCGCGGAGTGCTTAGAGGAGGAAGGTCTGAGTGTGCCGGTCCAGACGTTGCGTGGTTGGCTCCTGGCGGAAGGCTTGTGGTCGAAGCAGCGCCGGACGAAGCCCCATCGGCGGCGGCGGACGAGGAAGGAACAGTGGGGCGAGTTGGTACAGATGGATGGTTCGCATCACGACTGGTTCGAGGGTCGTCGCGCGGCGGCGGTCCTGATGGTGATGATCGACGACGCGACCGGGCGGACGTATGCGCGATTTTTCGAGGAAGAAACGCAGGCGGCGGCCTTTGAGATGCTGCAGCGTTACGGGGCGAAACCCGGTTTGCCGCGTTCGTTGTACGTGGATCGGGCCGGGATCTACCGCAGTGATCGCGAGCCGACGAGCGCGGAGATCATCGCGGAAAAAGAGCCCCAAACGCAGTTTGGTCGAGCGATGGAGACGCTGGGCGTGCGGCTAATTCTGGCGAACAGTCCGCAGGCCAAAGGTCGTGTGGAGCGGATGAATGGTACGCTGCAGGATCGGCTGGTGAAGGCGCTCCGTCGCCATCGGATCAGCGTCCTCGCGTCTGCGAATCGGTACTTGGAAGAGAAATTCCTGGGGCCGTTCAACGCCAAGTTTGAAGTCGCGCCGGCACAGGCTGGGGATTTGCATCGTGCCGTGCCGCGTGAACTGGACTTGATGCAGGTATTGGCCGTGCACGAGGATCGCGTGGTGCAGAACGATTGGACGGTGCGTTGGCATAATGCGTATCTGCAACTTCCCCGCGAGAGCCAAGTGGAGCCTGGGGAGCGAGTGGTGGTGTGTGAGCAGATCGACGGGCGTGTACGGGTGTTCGTGGGAGATCGCGAACTGACTTGGGGCTCAGTGCGCACCGAGCCCAGTCGGCCGCGGAAGCGTGCCGCGCGCCGCCGCGGTCCCACGAAGTCGAGCCAGGGCTTGAAACCCGCGGCGAACCATCCCTGGCGAGGGCGTCTTTAGGTTACCGGCACTGGGCCCCTCGGCGGTTGTCGGCCGTTTGGGGGCGGTTTGCTTCGCTTCGGTCGCTGCGCTCCCTGCGCTGCGCAAACCGCCCCCAAACGGGGTGTGGCAGAGGACATTTCTACTCGTGGGAAAGAGAGGACATTTCTATTCGCGCCCGACATGGGGAAACCCGGATCGACGGCAACAAATCGCACGCTAGAGGAGTTCCGCATCCAGAGAAATTCTGAGGTAACACCTGCAAAATCAGAATCTTTCTGGTTTTGGAGGGGCAATTTCAGAATCGGCCGCAGCCCACCAGTGGCGAGGATTCGACCTCACCCCGTTTCTGTCCAGCGTAGCGGGTTGTCTAATCTGGCCGTCAAGGTAGGGGCCTTGGGGACTATACCAACGCTGCAACACTCGATACAAAGCCTCTGGCTAGGAGCTACTCCGGCGGGGTTTACACCCGCTTGTCATCAAACCATTGCCAGTTCGCACGTCCAACCTTTTGTTAAGCGGCTATTGCGACTACGGCGCCAACTCGAGTTCTGTGTCCTGAGTTTTTGTAAACAGATAGGTTGTGCCGGCGGTGTCGCGTAGCCGAAATTGCGTTGCTGAAATGTCTACGACACTCATACGGTCAGTGGGAGCGTAATTCAGCCACACACGTCCGAACCATGCGGTAGCGCTGCGCTTTGCCGCATATTGGTAAAACGCGAGTTCATTCGAGTCGAGAGTCCATTCATAGTATCCGATTTCTGCGCCTGAGATTTTTGCGCCTGAACTTGACCGCCAGCGCCCCGTACCGTCTGGTCGAAGGTTGTGTAGGTTTCCAATTTCATTCTTCCAAGTTCCGACAGGAGGTTGCAAACCGTGAACTTGATTCGTGACGTGCAGCCCGGTTGCATCCAGCGGAATCCACTTGTTCACGTACCAGCTGAACGGTTCCCAAAATAAATATTCGAGCATCGCGGGGCCATATGCATCACGAAGACGCCTCACGTTGTATCGACCTGATATCTTCTTTTCAAGCTCCGAAAGGGCGATGAAAGGCCCCAGGCTCAGGTTGTACAACACAGTCCAAGCGATTATCGACGCCAACACCAAGCTGAGCCGCGGTCGAGAGCCCCTTACGGTCCGGTACGCCGCTCGTCACGCGAGAACCGCACATGCGACACTCAGGGTAAACACGACGACATGTGGGATTCTTACAACTGCGGCAACTGCAAGAGGGCACGCCGTCACAAAGCCCAGAAACGATCGCAATGAGAACTGATACCGTCGCCGAATCATAGCATCACCGCTTGAGTGCTCGTTCAACGCAGCCGCCTAATGACACGATTCAACCGGCGGCGGCAAAAACGGCTTGCCATCAGGAGCGACCCGATCCGCCGCTCGGTTGCACGCCGTTGTTCTGTGATTCCTAGTCGGTAGCCCTTGCAGGGATCTTTGTCGTCGCAGTTTCGCGCGACCAGTCGTATCTCCATCTACAGCCGACACCAGGTGCGACGACCATGTATGCGTCACGTTGGATCAGTTCCGCAGAGTAGGTTAGCGCAAACTGGCCGCCCTCCAAGGGCCGAACTTCCTGCCGCTCATCGCCGACAACGATCCACGCCCTGGCCATCTTGTTGTCACAGTAGAGGGTAATGGTCTTCGGTCCTGGAAATGTTGCTGTGACGGGTTGGCCGTCGGCAGCCTTCGCGGCGACGTCAAGTCGCCCTGCGACATCGTGCAACGGAAATAGTCTCGCATACGAGACGCGCCACTCCCCGTTGCGGAATTCGGGTTCAATGTTTCGAAGAGTAATCGTGAACTCCGCCGTCATCGCCATCGTACCCTTGGGTTGGTTCGTGGATATCCACGGGTTCTCTTTGGTGAGGGCGGCTGAGACGGGCAAAGCGAAGTTGCCATCAGAGTCGAGCGGAAGCGTTCGGTGGCCGTCTTTGGTCTCGAGTGTGATGCGAATATCGCTTGGCCTCACCCCGGGCAGACGGCTTCGCGCGAAAAACGTCACGGATTGGGTTGCCACACCGTTCACGGCGGTGAGGTCGATGTTGGCAACAGCCAATAACGTTGCGTATTGCATCCGCGCCGTCTCGGCAGCGACGGATGTTGCGGCAACAGCCAAGAAGGCGGCCGATAACGCGTAGTGGTGAGTCTTCATAGGTCACACAGAACGACGAGGATCAGGCGGCGGGGACGAAAAGACGTCACCACTGGCAACCGACCTTACCCCCGCTCGCCTTCATCCGTTTGTTCGCTGTTTTTGCGGTCTCGCCATGCAAGATAGTCGGAGATTTCCGGTAACGCAATGTAGCCATCATCTTTCGCGTGCTCGGGCAGCGTAACGACTTCAAGGTGGTTGATGCGTTCCGCACAAACCTTCTCGCCGAGCCCAGTATCAAGAATAATCCATACCGCGTTCTCAACGCGATCCATGTCGTCCTCATCAAGACCGGGGACTCCAACACGTAGCCCCAGGACCTCCGGAGAGGACTTCGATCGAAGCGGCAGGAACCAAAGCTGACCGGGATCAAGCATCAGGTCGTCGGCTTCGTAGGTGAAATCAAAACCGTACGGGGGCTTGAATGCGATGATCTTCCAGTTGGTCAAAACGGGTGCAGCCTCTACCAACGCATCTACTGCGGGAAACTTCTCTCGGATACCCTCAGCGGTGATGATCAATTCATTTGAACCATCAGTGAGCGGCTCTGAAATCTCGAAATACAATTCATCGTCGTATCGGTGCAACTGCTCCTGAAACTGGTCGAGCAGCTCTTCGCGGCCTGCAGCGCGATCAACGCTCCGATACTGCTCGTGATGCTGACTGAACCAAGCCCAGAATTGAACTGCGGATTTATCTTCTGCGGTTGCTGTCATTGTCAGTGTTTCGATTGCCGCTGTGACTCGCGCGAGTTTCATTTCTTCAGCGAACTACTGATTGTCCAATTTGGTAAACAAACGTCCTCATTCCACGATATCCGACTGTTTCAGACGGATATTCCAAGATGCTTGCACGATTTAATGAATGGCACAAGGTATTGGTTGTCAAGCGGTAGCGAGAAAAATTTGACGTTTCTTGCTGCTGGCGATAGGTGGGGAAAACGGGCAGATATCGCCGCCGCGATATCCCGCCGGCCAGCGGGATATCCGGTTCCAGATCGCGACCTTCCGCCGGATATCTCGCGAGAAACGGGGATATCGCGGGGGGCGGTTCTCCATGCCAGATTGATGCAACGCGTTAGCTCATAGCATGTTACGCTGGATCTGCCAAAGGCTGATTCTGGCGGATACGCTTGCGATCTTGGCGAGCTATCCCGGCTTGGAATATCTACCAGCGTCACGGATGGTCCAGTGGGCTACGCACGCCTCGGCCACTGCGGCTTCTTCGCTCGGCCGCCCCCCGGCTCAACATCGAGAATACACTGTGACAGGAAAAAGGGACGTTACCGCCTGCCGTGGGGTCCCATTGACTCTTATTGGAGCCGTTTGCCCTGCGGTGACGTCTGTGGCTCAGAACGCCCAGCAGCCAGCCGACATCAGGAAAAAGCGCGGGCAGCTCCCCTTTCGCTTACCTACTACTGCGAGGCGGCCGTGTTGGGCAGCAGCGCCAAGACCAGCAGCGCCAAGACCAGCAGCGGCAGCGAGCAGCACAGAGAGCAGCACAGAGAGCAGCACAGAGAGCAGCACAGAGAGCGGCCCAGAGATATTTGCTATAGGCGACAGATGGGAGATCCTTCGGACGGTCCGTAGAATCTCTCGAGGCATTCAGGAAAAAATTTTCAGTTCGCAACTACTTAGTCTGATTATGATTCGGCGTTGGCGGGAGAAGGTATGCCTGAACATTCAGCCGCCGGATTTGTTGTAAGCGTCGAATATTACCGTCAGCGAGGGACCGTCGGCCGGCGTGGCGTGACAGTGGGCGAGTCCGCTTGGAGTCAGGATTGCGGGGCGAGAACCGCTTGTTCGGCGCTGTTTGTCTTGTCTTTGGACACCTTTGTTTTCTTCCGTCTCTGGCGGGCACTCAGGGGTTTCCCTTTTGCCGCTTGATCTTTTCCAATGCTTCCATTGCGATCTCTTTGATATTCTTGTTATCGCTCTCTGAAGCAGCGGATAACGGCTTAATGGCCAGTTTGCCGAACCGTGCGAGCACTCCCGCAGCCCTTGAGGTGTCGCTGCCGCTCACCACACAAAACGGCGAGAACTTTTCAAGAAGCGAGGTAATGCACAGCGGATCACCGATGGCGATGAGCTTGTTTGCCGGTGCCGAACAATCTTGACCCGTCTTCCAAAGGGTCATCAGTTCGTCCACCAGCGCGTCCATCTCAGTGTAGCCTCCTATTACCTTCTTGAGTGCGTCTCGACATTTGGGAATAAAATCTGGATAATGCATGCCCCCGGCAGCCTTTGCATTCTCTTGTGCCGCGAGCGCCTTTTCGAGGGCTGGGGCCGAACGCCGATCACCTTGATTCTTAAGTGCATCGACGAGGTCAAACAGTAGGTAGCTTGGATGCTCGTATTTGGGCCCCAAGGAATCCAAGGCTTTCACGAGTTGATCGGCGGCGCGGGGGTGCTTGATGGCACCAAGTAGCTTGGCCAAATCCCGTCGCGAATTCTGTGGCTTGCTGGGATCATTCAACGACGCGCCAACGATCTCTATCTGAACCGCAATAGCTTCTGACCGGATCTTGGGGTCGGGGTCGCTGGTCGCCATTGCCGCGAGCTGCGGCATCGCCATGGCTGCAAAGCTCCCCAGCTGAGAGATCCAAGTCAGGGCGTTTCGTCTCACGTTTGGATCGGTGCTCTTGGCGGCACGGATCGCATCGTTCCAGTCACCTGTCTTGTCACACAAGCTACACTTGCTCCCAACCCAAGCGTGATCGGAGTTCCGCGTGTTGCCGCAGATGGTACACTTGCAACCCTTCCATTGGTGTTGGCCATCCTGTCGCGTCTTGCCGCAGAGGCTGCATTTGCAGCCATTCCAATCATGATCTACATCACGCGTCGCGGGACATCGGTCGCATCGGCACCTCACATAATGATGCATGCCCAGCTTGCAGAGCAGCATACCCAGGAACCCAGGCGTTGAGCTCAATTCAGATTTGATCCCCTCGGGTGTCTCCGTTTCATGGGAAGCTGGCTCGTCATCCAAACGAAAAGATTTCCCGCAACCCGGACATTTGACCCGCTTCCCGGCGAGTTCGTCCTTGGCCTTGATCTTCTTCCCGCAATCTGGACACTGGACACTTATGGACATGGATGCACATCCCGCTTGCCGCCGACTATTGATTATCCAATTTGGTAAACAAACGTCCTCATCCCACGATATCCGACTGTGTCAGTGGGATAATCCAAGATGCTTGCACGATTTAGTGAACGGCACAAGGTATTGGCTGTCAAGCGGTAGCGAGAAAAATCTGAAGTTTCTTGCTGCTGGCCATACGTGGGGAAAACGGGCGGATATCGCGGTTCCAGATCCCTATGTTCCGCCGGAATATCCCGCGAGAAACGTGAGATATCGCGGGGGCGGTTCTGCACGCCAGGCTGACGCAACGTGTAACCTTATAGCATGTTACACTGGCTTGCGATCTTGGCGGGCTATCCCGGCTTGGAATATCCACCAGCGTCACGGGCGGTCCAGTGTACTACGCACGCCTCGGCCACTGCGGATTCTTCGCTCGGCCGTCCCCGGCTCAACCGCCAGAATACACTGTGACAGGAAAAAGGGACGTTACCGCGTGCCGTGGGACCCCATTGCCTCTTATTGGAGCTGTTTGCACTGCGGTGACGTCTGTGGCTCAGAACGTCCACAGCCAGCCGACATCAGGATAAAACGCGGGCAGCTCGCCTTTCGCTTACCTGCCACTGCGAAACGGCCGTGTTGGGTACCAGCGCCAAGACCAGCAGCGGCAGCGACCCGTGCCCTAGTCCAACATTCCCATCCCGCCTGCATCAAACCGTACAGCCGGCGGCAATCGCACCACGGCTACGACTTACGAGAACCAGAACGGCATTTTGATCACGAAGCGAGATTCTACGGACAGTCCGTAGAATCTCTGGTCTGCTGGAGCCGGTCTGTCTGCGAGGGTGGTTTTGGCTGTGGGTAGGCGTGAGCGTGACGGCAGAGATTGCGTCAGAAACGGGAACCCATGCCACATCCCCGCCGTGTTGACTGTGCCTGATCGGTGTCACCTGGCCAAAATAAAACGCTCCCTACCCCCCCAAGAAATTTCCAAAAATCCTTGCAACGCCGCCCCTTGCGCCTGTAAACTATCGCCCGGATAGCCCGGCAGTATCCAAGCCAACCGACCAGATAACACGGATTGGGGGGGCGCGAAAATGCCGGGAGAATTACAAGTTCGTCGCCTAGTCCTGCGCCGAGCGCCGTTACCGCCATTACACGGAGCCTTTCGATTTGTGCGACTACGATGAGTCGACTCTTGCCCGTAAGCTTGCCGAGAAGTGGCACCTGAATGTCCCAGAACGGAGATCATTGCCAGTCGGTGGATTGTCCGCCTCGGCATTCGCAGGAGCAATTGGAGACATTCTGAAAGCATCTCCGTGGTATCCGGCGGAATGGCCACGCGATGAACCGGCGTATGATGGAGCGGTGATTACACCGAACGAACACGGCTTCACGATCCACGAGCGGCACGAAATCGGCATCATGCGATTTTCGGATGCGACGATCACACAAGTCGCTACACTCGAAGAGGCAGTGCGGGCATTCTTAAAAGCGACATTCAAGTTGCGCGAAATTGACGGTATTCCAATTGATTGGAGTCGCTAGTCGCAGCACGCAGTGACGGCGCGCGTGCCGTAAAGTTCGGTATTCCTACCACAACGACTCAAAAAGGTAGCACAACTCTAATAGCAACGAACCAAGCGGCCCCACGGCCGGAGCACACATGAAAGTGCCCCAACCCAGAATTCGTCCGCGATTCACGCTCCTGACTGCGCTAGTCTTCCTTGCGGCCATTTGCTCCCAGATGGCGTTCAACACCATACCGCAGCTTCGGTCGAACGAAAGTTCTCCAGTGGAAGGATGGCAGGGCACTTTCACTACGATCGAATACGGCTGGCCGCGAATATACAGCACAGACTTTGCGAATTGCCTCGACTACCACGTCGACTATCAACCCGGCTTCTCCTGGCCTGCGTTAGCCTTTAATATTGCTGTTGGGCTGGGAAGCGCACTGGGAAGCGCCGTGTCTACGGAACTGATACTGGGCATGTCACGTCGACGAGCATCGAATGCCCGCTCATCTGGCGGCAACATACCCTTAACACACTGATTGTCAGCAATGGTAATCCCGCAGAACAATGGGGTGGACGAGCGGACTGGAAATGGTTTGGCCCGCGAGACAACGGTGAGCGATCCACAACTGGCAATGTATCGTCTCTGGTCGCGACGGTGCGCCGTTGGCCTTTACGTGGTTGCTGCACTCTGGGGAACGCTTCAACTTTTATGCGTGAATACTCCCGGCGTGTACCTGCTGACCGGTCTGACGTTCGCCTTGCTTGCAACATCCTGGGCTGTTTTCGATGCGAAATCGCGAGGAAAGGCAATTCTGCCCGTTCTGCAGATGTTGTACTTCTTCATGTGGCCAATTGGGGCGACGGTCTATCTCGTTGCCCGAAATGGATGGCGCGGACTCTTGATCGCCATACTGCATGGGATGGGATTGACGCTAATGGTGTGCTTCACGTTCTATGTAACCTTCTACTCGTTGCACTATGCGGGCGCTCTCGATCCACGGTACTACCCGTGATCGAGACGACGAATCCCTTGAACGTAGTTTGCTGTGATGCCGCGAGCGAAGACGAACCAAAGCATGAACGCGCGAACTGGATATGGTTTGATGACGAATGGGTGTGAACACCGCCGGAGTAGCCCCTAGCCAGACGTCCCGTATTGAGTTTGCAGCGTCGGTATAAGGGCGGCAAAGTGGGCGGTAAAGCTGATGCTCCGATCCGGCAAACAAGCGCCGCCATACGACTGATACGCTGGCGAATTGCAGGTTCTCCGGCTACATCCTATGCCGAGCCTTGGTTGTCGTCGATGGCCCCCTCTGGCCGGGTGGATGGCCCGCCACTCCCAGCTGCGCCACAACGGGCGCTACAAGGCCGGCTAGCGCGCGATTCAGCGATGGGGTGACCAACACACGCACCGGGCATCCAAATGCGTCCAGCGCTTTTCTAGCGCCCTTTCTGGGCAAAGGGGCTTTGGACGGCGCGCCAAGCAGTAAAGGCCGGCGAATGGGAGAGGCTGGTAAGCCTGCTTTGCAGCCGTGAAACAGGTTTTCTTGGTTCCGCAAATGATGGTACGGTGCGAAGCCACAACTGCAAATGGGGACGATGCGGAAGAAGAACTGCAAATGGGGACGGCCGCGGAACAAGATGCAAATGGGGACGGCCGCAAAACAAGAACGGCAAATGGGGACGGTGCGGAACAAGAACTGCGAATGGGGACCGCCGCGGAGCAACAACTGCAAATGGCGACGACGAGAAATCACAACGGCAAATGGGGACGGCCGCGAAGCCACAACCGCAAATGGGGACCGCCGCGGAACAAGAACTGCAAATGGGGACGCCGGGGAAATCACAACCCAACGTACAAGCGCCTGGTGGAGCATTTGGGTAGCTCGTAGCCTTTATATTGCACTCACTTTGAATACACAAAAACAGAGATTCTCCGGACCGTCCGTAGGATCTCTGCCGCGAACTGGAAAAAATTTCCAGCTTCGTTACTCGTCATTCGGCGATGTCGTTTTCGCGATCAGCTCGTCCATGCTTTGGTGAACCCGGCTGAGCTTCTTCTGGTGTTTCGCCGACAGCTGCGGTTTTTTGTGGAATATGGGATTCAGCTTGGCGAGGCTTTTTTCTATTGCGGCCACGTGCAGAGTCACGATGCAGTTGG
>Ga0351867_10242_pt1 | contig 11747 bp, 2 predicted proteins | sample TotcelHFGM3001M8_FD_206779 | JGI IMG/M metagenome (GOLD analysis project Ga0351867, IMG submission 206779) | Enriched cells from coal bed in the Powder River Basin, Montana, United States - Total cells FGM rep2 HSBNCT.FGM.300.1.M8 ...
AACGGCACCGGGCCGAACGTGGGTTGCCTGTTTCCTTCTTCTCTTTCAGCGCCATCCCGCTCGCAGGCAAGGCCCGCTAGCGGGCAAACCGGGGCGCGTCATCGCCGATTCGGGAATTCCGCTGGGAATAATCGGAATTTTCGCGCAATTGCCGTTGAATCCTCAAGTCCGCACGTTAAGTTAAGATCGCACGTTGCCAAAGATTGGCGGCAAATGGTTGTCAGCCGCCCGTGGACGCCGTGCTGATCGCCTGTCGCCGGTGGCCTTGGCGCGCCGGTCTGTAGGGCTCGGGCCCTTGACCCGCTGATGCCTCCGACGACGAGGCAGCCGTTTGAACCGCGCCACGACGTGCTCCCCGCCATCCCCTGACAACGGATGACTGCCCCCGCTTTCTTCGAAGAGGATTCGATCATGTTTTCGGCTTTTGCTCTCTTCCGCCCGGTCCCGCGGCGGCGGCGCCTGCGGCCGCAGATCATTCGTGGTACCAAGCCGCGGAGACTGCATCTGGAAATGTTGGAAGACCGGCGTCTGCTGGCGGTGTTCACCCAGGACGGCATGACGTTGAACATCGACCTGAACGCCGCTTCGGAGAGTGTCGGGATCGTGTCTAGCGGCGCCAGCTATACGTTGACGCTGAATACCCCGAACACCTGGGCTGGAACGGATACCGCAAATGTCGCAGGGAGCGGTTCCGGCACCTTGTCCGTGATCGCGGCCGCCTTCAATGCCATTGCGATTACGGATGCTGCCGCCGGCAACGCCGTGACTTTTCAGCCCAGCGGCGGCAACGCCTATGCGGCCGATTTCACCATCGTGCTCGACGATCCCGCGGCCGGGCCGGTCACCTTTGCCGGGGCTGCCAACTTCGCCGCCAACCGTGTTTCCATTACCATCGATGGCGCTGTCGAGATCCAACAGAACGTCACCGCCAACGGTGGGATCACGCTGCAACCGGCGACGCTTTCGCGGACGATTGGCTTGAACGATCCGGCGGCACAATTCAACTTGACCGCCGCCGCCTTGGGGCGTCTGGTGTCCACCGGCACGGTCACCATCGGCGCCGCGGGCGGAACGGGCGCAGTCGGCATCGGCAGCGCCGGCGCGATCGACTTGTCGGCCAAGTCATTTGGACTCACGCTGCGAGGCGGCGACGCCACCTTCTCCAATCTGCTGCGGATCCCCAGTACCACGACGTTACGGCTCAACACCGGCGCGGTAACCAGTGCGTCTGGTGACGGCATCGACGTCCGCGCCGGCACCTTGTGGCTGGATACGCTGGGGCAGGTCGGGGCCGCGGACAATCCGTTGACAACGCACGTTGCCAATCTGCGCGGCACAGTGGGCGGCGATTTGTTCATTCGCGAGAACGATGGGGTGCTCAACCAGCTCACGATTTCCGAGGCGCTCAGCGCCGGCCCGCACACGATCCACCTGGTCGGCGGCACGTTTCTCCTGGGCGGTTCGGATCGCCTGGACGACAACTCGCAACTCAACGTCGCCGGCGCTACGTTCGATCTGGTCACGAGAAATGACACCGTCCAGGCGGTGACGCTGACCAGCGGGCAGATTACCGGTAGCGGCATCCTAACCAGCGCGACTACGTTCCAAGTCCAAAGCGGAGTGATCAGCGCAAGACTCGCTGGACCGGTGGGGCTGAACAAGACGACTGGCGGCACGGTCGCCCTGAATGGTGCCAATACCTATACGGGAGTCACCACGATCGCCGAAGGCGTGCTGGTGATCAGCAACGACAACCGCCTGGGTGCAACCCCAAACCACCTGGTGATCGCTGGGGGGACGCTCCGCGCGAATCTGTCGTTTACGTTGTCGGCCAATCGCAGCGTGGGCATCGGCCCCGAAGCGGGCTTCGGCACGGGAACGATCGATGTCGTCAGTGGCGCCGAATTGACGTACAACGGAGTGATCGCCAACCGCGGCACCGGCGTGGGGCAACTGATCAAGACCGGGCTTGGGCTCCTGACGCTGGGCGGCATGAACACTTACAGCGGCGGTACGGTAATCGAAGCGGGGGTACTTCGGATCGCCGCCGACAGCGCCCTGGGAGCGGTTCCGGCCACACCCACGCCGGGCCATCTCCAGTTGCGGGGAAGCCTACGTGCCAGGGAGAGCTTCGTTCTGGCGGCGAATCGTGGGATCGCGCTGGGCGATCCCAACGGCTCCGGAACCGGCGCGATCACGGTGGATACCGACCGCACGCTCACCTACCACGGCGTGATTGCCGACAACGGCAGCGGTGCGGACAGTCTAATCAAACGCGGGGCGGGCACACTGGTGCTGGGCAGCGAGAACACCTACCGCGGTGGCACGTTCTTCGACGATGACTCGGTTCAGTTCAACGCCGGCACTATCCAAATCGATCATCCCGACGCGTTGGGAACCGAGGGGGTCATTCAGTACCTGGATGATGCGACCCTGCGATACGGGTTGGGCATCACGGAAGACTTGTCCAGCCGTATCGTCACGGGACCGCCGACGGTTCGATCCAGAATCGACACCAACGGCAACGATGTCGAGTTTGCCACCCCGCTGGGCAGCACTCTCCCTGGCGGCGGGCGGCTGGAAAAGCTCGGCGCCGGCAAATTGACTCTAACGACCCTCGATACGAATGAATGGTACGTCCTGTTCGTGCTGGGAGGCGAGTTTGTGGTGCCCACCGGGACGCTGCGTCTGACGGGAACAGCCACCGACGACTATGGTCCGGGCAGCTTCTATGGTCCGGCGAGCGTCTTTGTGCAGCGAGCGACGCTGACGATTGCCGGAGGCACCGTGGTCACGGCCGGCTCGCTGCTGGCAGGCTATCAAATCGGTATCACGGGAAGGCTCGATATGACCAGCGGCTTGCTCGAGGTGGGCCTCGACTTGGCCACCGGAGGCGGCGTGAATGCCACGGTCAACATCCGCGGCGCCGCAACGCAAGTTACCGTCGCACGAGACTTTATCGTTGGCTTTAACGGCGGCGGCCCCACCGTCAATATCAGTGATGCGGCCACGATTAACGTAGGTCGGGACTTTGTCGCGGGCATTGACGGCGGCAGTCCCACGGTTAACATCAGCGGTGCCGATACGCAAGTCACCGTGGCAGAGCATTTGACCGCCGGCCAGGATGGCGGCAGCCCCACGGTCAACATCAGCGGCGGGATGGTGGTCATCGAGACCGTCAGTTTGCGTCATCTAGAAAAGGGCAACGCGGTGGTCAATCTGACCGGAGGAGTCTTGGTCGTCGCCGAGATCGTTCACGAGACAGCCAGCGACGCTCCCGACGCGGGCAACGATAGCCTGACGATTAACCTGGACGCGGGCGGCACGCTGGTTACCGACCGCATGTACCTGTACCGGACGGGGCCGGGCACCCAGTCGTGGACTCACTCGCTGGCCGTGCGTTTCGACGGCGGTTTGCTGCTCCCCAAGTCGGACGGCGCCCATCTGCTCGACGAGATTTTCCTCGCTCCAGGGGCGGGCGGCCTCCTGGTCTGGCACGGTGTCATCGAGGACGGCGGCGCGATCATCGACACCAGCGGCTTCAACGCTTCCGTTTTGCGGCCGTTGATCCACGACGTGAGCCTCGGACCGGTTCGAGATGGGGGGCTAAGAAAACAAGGGGTCGGTACGCTGACCTTGGCTGCGGCCCCCACGTTCACCAACACGTTCACCGGCCCAGTCATTATTGCGACCGGCACGCTGGCACTGGTCGCTACGGCGTCCAACAACAACATCTCCAAGGCGAACATCATCGACGTCCAGTTCGCGACCTTTCTCGACGTGACCGGATTGGAGGACGGCGCCGGCGCAGGCACGATGCTCTTGGCCGACGGGCAAACGCTGAAGGGCACCGGCACGGTGACAGGCAAGATGATCGCGGACAGCGGCTCGACGGTCGCTCCCGGCGGAGCCCACGTCCCGGTCGGCGGCAGCCCGGGAATCTTGATCCAGGACGGCGATTACACGATGAACGCTGGCTCGTCACTGAACATCGAAATCGGCGGCAATACGGCCGGGAATGACATTACCAACCACGGCCAAATCGACGTGACGGGCTCGGTCAGGCTGGATAACGCGACCTTGAACGTAGCGGCCTTTAACAGCTACCTGCCGCAACGGAGCGATGAGTATGTCATCATCAACAACGACGGACTCGATACCGTGACGGGCACGTTTGTGGGGTTGCCGGAAGGCGCAACGCTCCCCGATTTCCTGGACTCGGGTATGGACGCCACGATCACGTACCGCGGCGGCGACGGCAATGATGTGGTGATTTTCTTCCAGATCTCGACGGGCATCCAGATCGAAAAAAGCACCAACGGCGTCGATGCCGACGAAGCGCCCGGCCCGCTGCTGGCCGTGGGCGCGGCGGTGACCTGGACCTATGTCGTGACCAACACAGGAAACACGCCGTTGACGAACGTCGCCGTCAGCGATAGTCAAGACGTGACGCTCACCGGGCCCGTGGGCGATACCAACAGCGACGGCCGGCTCGATCCGGGCGAGACGTGGACGTATACCGCGGTCGGCACCGCTGCCGCTGGACAGTACGCCAATCTCGGCACGGCCACGGCGACGGACATCTTCAACGGCCAGGTCAGCGCCAACGATCCCAGCCACTACTTCGGGGTCACGCCGCCGGGAATCCAACTTGAAAAGAGCACCAACGGCGTCGACGCCGACGTCGAGCCCGGCCCGCTGTTGGCGGTGGGCGCGGCGGTGACCTGGACCTATGTCGTGACCAACACAGGCAACACGCCGCTGACGAACGTCGCGGTCAGCGACAGCCAAGACGTGACACTCACCGGGCCCGTGGGCGATACCAACGGCGACGACCGGCTCGATTCGGGTGAGACGTGGACGTACACTGCGGTCGGCACGGCGGCGGCCGGACAGTACGCCAACCTCGGCACGGCCACAGCGACCGATGTATTCAACGGCCAGGTCAGCGCCAGCGATCCCAGTCATTACTTTGGGGTCACTTCGGCGCCGATCCTTGTGCTGGGGCCCGACAAGAATCCTGGGACGCCGCAGTATGTCAAGGTGGTCGACATCAGTACCAGTCCGCCGGGCGTGCGGCAGTTTGTCGCCTATGAAGACACGTACGCGGGAGGCACGCGAGTCGCCGTTGCGGACCTCGACGGCGACGGCACCGACGAAATCATTACCGCGCCGGGACGCAATCGTGCGCCGGAGGTTCGTGTGTTCACCCTGGATGGCAACCCGCTTCCGGGATTCCCGGGTTTCTTGGCCTATGATCCGGCGTTTATGGGCGGTGTCCAGGTGACGGTGGCGGATGTCAACGGTGACGGCAAGCCGGACATTATCACGGTTCCAAGTTACGGCGCGGCGGACGTGCGCGTCTTTTTGAACCAGTCCCCGTTGAGCCCTGCTTTTCGGACGACTCCCGACATCACGTTCCGCGCGTTCCCCACGGCGTCCCTTGGCGGTGCGGTTGTCGTGGCGGCCGACATGGGCAGGATGGTCAACGGTTCGTTTATCAACGATCCCGACGGCGAAGCGGAGATCGTGGTCGGGACCGGGGCGGGCAGCAAGGCGACTGTAACGGTGTTTGACGTCTCGGGAGCGGTGCCCACGCCCGTGCAGACTTTTTTTCCGTTCACCGCGTTGAACTCAGATTTTCTCGGCGGGGTTTCGCTGGACGTCGCACGGATCGATGCGGACGCGATTCCGGATGTGATCGTGGGCATGGGAGTCAATGGAACGTCCCGCATTGAGGTCTGGGCCTGGGATACTCCCCGTGTGACCCTGTCCCTATTGGGGGCGATTCCCGATGCGTTTACGGGGTCGAGCAACAATGCGCCGGTTCAGGTGGCAGCCCGGATCAGCAGCAGCGGCGACGGGGTCGCGGACGCAATCTTTGCGGTGCAAGGACCCATCGGCACAACAGGAGCGATCCACCGCTTCGACCTGATCAGCACCGCGCCGTTCCAGTATCAACAAGCTCCGCCACTGACCGGTTTTCACGGCCCCTGGTTCATTGCGACCAGCAAGGCTGCGGCGCTCGTTTCGGAACCGCCCGTCGACGGCGCCCCGTCTCCCGCCGCCGCTTGGACGAATCTCGTCAACCCCCGTGACGTGAACAACGACGGCCTGGTCAGCCCGTTAGACGTGCTGGAGACGATCAATTACATCAACGCGAATCCAGGACAGACCGCGCCGCCGGCCGAGCAGTTCTCTCCCCCGCGTTTCTTCGACATCAATGCCGACGGAGCGATTACGCCGGGCGATGTGCTGGTTGTCCTCAACAGCCTGAATCGTTCCTCGGCGACTTCAGGCGAAGGCGAGACGAGCGAACCGGTGGCAGCGATCGCGGGGATGATAGACATCTTCCCCTCGGACGTTGGCTTGGCAGGGCCTTGTCGCACGACGCCGGTGTCGATTCGCCAGCCCGATTTCGCGCCGAGCGCGCTCGACGCGGCCCGCGTTTCCGCCACGGACGGGGCGCAGTCCGATCCCAAACGGGATGCGCCGCAGATTCCGTGCGTCACCCCGCCGCCGCTGGCAGAGCACCTCCTGCTCGAACTGGAATCCATCTTGGACGAAATCCTGTCGAGTCCATGAAGCTCGATCTCTCCGAGACGGATTCTGCCTCTCGAAGAGACACCGCGACATGAACGTCAACGCCTCTACCGCTTACCACCGAGCCTCGATGCCACAGCTGACACCGTGCAGGAACACGCCCCCGTTGCTGCTCAACTGGTTGCCTGCCGGAAGCTCGCCGCTGAAATCAAGTTGGTTCGGGGCCAAGGCGACGCCGCTGATCCACATCGCGTTGTAACCGGCCCGCAGATTCCAGATCTCGTTCAGGCGGTAGATCCCCGTCAGGTTCAGTTCGCCGACAAAGGCCACACGATCCGTCGAGGCGCTGGTAACCGGGCGAATGGGAAATTGCTCGTAGTCGATGACATACTGTTCCTGTTGCGCGTCGTTGCCGAAGATACCGGCCTTGCCGGTCGCTTCCCAACCCCACTTTCTTCCCCAGTGTCGCGTCCGCGCGCCAAGCTGTGCCCCGTACAGGTTGTTGTTGGTGCGAATGTTATAAACGCCGCTCTCTTCTCGGAAGATTCCGTCTTGTCCGATCTGGTCCCGCTCGCCGTACATGTGAAGCTGCTCGCGCAAGTTGAGGTAGCGGAACCCCACAAACCACTCGAACGTCTGGCAGCGGGTGTTATCGCCGCCGCACTCGCCCTTCGGGTCCCCCTTGCCCTTGCCGTCTCCGAACGTGTCGCAGCACCCCGAGCAGCAAACAAGATTCAATTCGCCGGTATGCATCGAGGAGGAATAGTCCGTCCAGATTCTGTCGACGTCGCTGAACACATTGGTTCCTCCCAGCCCGCCGGGAAAGGTCAGATTCGTGCTTGCATCCGGGGGCGCGATGAACACCGAAGTATCGGCATCGCATAGTCCGAGGTAAGAACCTTCGAGCGCCCAGCCCCCGTGCAGGCGAATTCCGAACAAGGCCCGCACGGCGGGTTCATAATCGAAGTCCAGATCCGACGTGGAGAGGAAGGTGGCCACCGGAATCCCTGCGACCGATTGGACCAAGATCGGTTGATCGAAGCTGCAATTGCTGCGTTGCAGGAACAACGCTTCCACATAGCCATAGGCCCGGGGGCACGGAGAACAATAATCGACGCACTCGGTCTTCTTTCCGACGTCATCGGTCGGGAATTGGCCGTACCACAGCGACTCGCCTGGCACGGGACTCGCCTCCGCAGGCGGCAGCAGATTTTGGCCGCTGACCAACGTGCTGGTCACGACGGCCAGGGCTAACGACAGGCATCCGCACGAAATCATTCTTACGGCTTTCATCTTTGATCGACTCCATCGTGAGACCGAACGCGATCGGCCGGGTACGCTCGCAGGACGGGTCTTTCCAGCATGGCGGCCGCCGAGATTCAATTGACTCGTGCTACACATCGGCCGCGCCGCCGCCAAGGATGTACGGATTCGAGTCGCCTCGACACGACTGGAGTGAAGCTTGCGTTTGCCATTTCATGCACAGGGGAAACAGCCGTCACAGGCAGTGCGTGCGGCGCACGCGACGAATCAAATAATCGACCTGCGCCGAAAGCGACACGTGGTTTTCGCGGCTTGAACCAAGGTGTAGCAAGCACACTCCTTTTGGTTGTTACGATACGACCGGCGGGCACAACGCGCGCAGATGGTCAGAACGGCCCGATCGCATCGGCAAATCGTTTCGGGTGGACCGCATACCCGCTGGGCCGGGTGACGTCGGCCTGCCAAAGATGTGAGCAAAACGTAGGCGGGTTATCACGAACGGTCCAACGAATCCGAGGAGCCCTGCTCTGACGTTTGTCACACGCGTGGCTGATATGCCGCATCGCCTGACTCTTGAGATCGACCGCTGTGAAAAACGATCACGGCCAAACGGAACGCTGGTTCTCCCCATGCCCGGCGGCTGCTAGCACAGGCCGCCGTGTTCCCTTTGCGTCCCCTCCCTCACCTGCTGTTCCCCCAAAATTCGGCAAATGACGGGGAATTTCCGCCGAGCGATCTTTGAATCCGTGCTCCGTTGGGTTAAGTTATGGACCACGTTGACAAGGATTGTTGGCCAAGGTTATCTGGGCAGATAATGGATTCCTTCGCGGTCTTCCGCCAAGCCATGCAAGGATGTTGGCGCGGGTCGGCTCCCGGCCTTGCGGGCAGTTGATTTCGTCGTAGAAATGGGTTGCTAGCCTATTGCCAATGACGCATCGACAGCTCGTAGCCCCATCCTGTTCTGGACCGCTGATCCCTGATCCCAGACCGCCTCCTTTCCCGAGGATTCGACCATGTTTTCCGGCTTCCCGTTCTTTCGCCGCGCCAAGCAGCGTAATCGCCCCCACTCCCGTTTCGATCACGGCTCGCGGCCCCGAAAACTTCGGTTGGAGTCGCTGGAGGATCGCCGTCTGCTGGCGACTTTCCTCGAATCGGGAGCGATACTGAACCTCGGCTTGGGCAACCAAGAGCATGTGTCCATCGTGTCGACTTCGGCCAATACCTACACGTTCACGCTCAATCCCGGCAGCTCGTGGACCGGATCGAATAGCGACAATGTTCTGGTCGCCGGAGCCACGCCCAATCTGCTGACCGTCACGACCGCGGGAAAAAGCGTCTTTACGACGATCGAGATCACCGATTCTGCGGCTGGCGGCGCCGTTACCTTCAACAACAGCAGCACCATCAGAACCTATGCAGCGAACTTCAATGTGGTGCTGGACGACACTTCAGCCGGACCGATCACCTTCCATGGCAACTCGGATTTCAGCGGCCGCAATCTTTCGGCTTCGACGACGAACAACATCGTCATCAACAGCGGAGCCAACGTGAGCAGCAGTGGCGGGAGCATTTCGCTGAATGCATCCGCTGCTGAAATCCAGAACCGCGGCCGTATCTTCGTGGGTAGCGGTTCGGTGACGATGACCGCGGACAAAATCGACCTGCAGGATAGGATTACCGCCAACGGAGGCATCACCTTACAGCCAGCGAGCCCGTCGCGGACGATTGCCTTGAATGCCCCACTGGATCCCCTCGATCCGTTTAAGGACTTGGACCTGACCGCGGCCGAGCTGGCCCACTTGGTGTCCTCTGGCACCGTAACGATCGGCCGCGAAGACGGGACAGGCGCCATTCGCATCGGCGGCTCGGGACCGATCGACTTGTCCGCCAAGGATTACGGCCTCACCCTGCGCGGCGGCGACGTGACGTTCGCCGATCTGCTGCGGATTTCTGATAACACGACTTTGACCCTGCGCACCGCTGCGATCGCCAGCGCAGCCGGCGACGCCGCCGATCTCCGTGCTCGCACGCTGTGGCTGGACGCGCGGGGAACGGTCGGCGCCGCGGACAACCCTTTGAGCGTAACTCTCACGAATCTGAGAGGCGAGGCCGGAGGCGACTTGTTTGTCCGCGAGACGGACGAGGTACTGATCTCCGGTGCTCTCGGCGCCGGCTCGCACACCATCCACCTCGTGAGCGGTTCCTTCAAGCTGGGCGGTTCGAATTACCTGGCTGACACGTCGCGGCTGAATATCCCTAGCGACGGAACATTCAATCTGGACGGCAAGAGCGACACGGTCGCAGGCGTGACGCTCGACGGCGGCCAGATCAGCGGCAACGGAGCCCTTGCCAGCCTGACCACATTCCAACTGCACAGCGGAACCGTCAGCACGAACTTGAGCGGAGCGGTGGGGCTGAACAAGACGACGGATGGCACGGTCATCCTCAATCAACAGAATACATATTCAGGTCCCACGACCATCCTCGGCGGGGTGTTGGAAATTACTGCCAGCGACAACCGCCTCGGGACACCGCCGAGCAGTCCGACCCCCAGCCACCTGGTAATCGACGGAGGGACGCTCCGGATCAATTCGGTGACGGCCCTTACGCTGAACGCCAATCGGGGCATGGCCCTGGGCAGCGAAACAGGCGGCACGGGGACACTGGAAACCGCCACCGACAAGGAGGTGATCTACAACGGCGCGATCACCGACCGCGGTGCGGGCGCGGCAAGACTCGTCAAGGCGGGACCGGGCATCTTGACCCTGGGGGGGACGAGCAGTTATAGCGGCGGGACGACGGTCGAGCAGGGCAAGCTGCAAATCGCCGCCGACCGCGCCTTGGGGACGCCCCCTGCCGAGGCAACGCCGGGGCATTTGGAACTGCGGGGCGAGCTGACGGCGACAGGCACCTTCGAACTGAATGCCCAGCGGGGAATCACGTTGGGTGATCCCAACGGCTCCGGGATGGGCGCAATCAGGGTGGTCACCGACGGCACACTCACCTACAACGGCGTGATCACCGACAACGGCAGCGGTGCGGATGGTTTGATCAAGCGTGGGGCGGGCACCCTGATCCTCGGGGGCGAGAACACGTACGGCGGTGGAACGTTCCTCGACGACGACTCCGTCCAGTTCAACGCCGGCGTCATCCGAGTGGATCACGCAAACGCCCTGGGAACCAGTGGAACTATTGAATTCAAGGATAATGCCACCCTGCGATACGGCACCGGCATCACGGAGGACCTGTCCAGCCGCATCGTGACGGGGCCGCCGACGGTTCGGTCAATGATCGATACCAACGGCAATGACGTCGAGTTTGCCACGCCTGTGGCCGGCGGCGGACGGCTGGAGAAATGGGGCACTGGGACGCTAAGTTTGACAACGGCGGAGGCCACCACGTTGCATGTCTTGTTCGTTCTTGGTGGCGAATTGGCCGTGCCCGCCGGAATCTTACACCTCACGGGCACCGCCATCGACACGTATGGTCCGGGCAGCTCCTACGGTCCGGCGAGCGTGTTCGTCCAGCGAGCGACACTCAGCATCACCGGCGGGACGGTACGAACCGAGGGCTCCCTGCTGGCGGGCTATCAAATCGGCGACACGGGAAGGCTTGACGTGACCAGCGGCATGCTCGAGGTGGGACTCGATCTGATGACGGGAGGCGGAGTAAACGCCACCGGCAATATTGGCGGTGGGACCACGCAAGTCATCGTAGCCGGCGACTTCATCGTGGGCTTCAACGGTGGAGCGCCCGTCGTCCATATCGGCGACGCGGCAACCATCAGCGTCGGACAGGACTTCATCGCCGGCATCGGTGGCGGCAGTCCCGTCGTGAACATCAGCGGTGCCGGCACGCAACTTGATGTCCAACGATCGATCATCGCTGGCCAGAACGGCGGCAGTCCTACGATCAACATCAGTGGCGGGACCGTGAACGCA
>Ga0351867_10243_pt1 | contig 11708 bp, 9 predicted proteins | sample TotcelHFGM3001M8_FD_206779 | JGI IMG/M metagenome (GOLD analysis project Ga0351867, IMG submission 206779) | Enriched cells from coal bed in the Powder River Basin, Montana, United States - Total cells FGM rep2 HSBNCT.FGM.300.1.M8 ...
GATGAACTTAAGGATATACGCTTTGATCCAGAAAGAGGAGTAGTAGGATAGTTTGATTCCTCGAAAGGGATCAAACTTTTTGATCGCCTGCATCAGACCGATATTCCCCTCCTGGATCAGGTCCAGCAGGTTCTGCATCCAATAGCGCTGGAATTCCATGGCGATCTTGACCACCAGACGGAGATTGGAGGTGATTAATCGATAGGCCACCTCCGAATCCTGATTTTTATGGTACTGGAGCAGGAGTTTCTTTTCTTCATCCGGGGTCAACAGCGGATAGCGATTGATCTCTCGCAGGTACCGCTGGAGGGGATCATAAGGAACAACCGGCCCCGCCTTGGATTCATCGTCGGGGGGATGTTCCCGGTCGTCCTCTGGGAGGAGCCAGGATTCTTCGCCGGGAAAGGGAGTAGGCTCCATCCTAATCTAAAAATTCTTGGTCATAGATGGATTCCAAACGGTATTTATGTTTGGCTTCCTCTTCGGCCAGATAGGCAAACAATTTTTTATGATCCGCCTCGGTGGCCTTTTCGGACCAGGCAGTGTAAAACTTCATCGATTTCTCTTCGTTCTTCATGGCCAGGATCATGACTTCCTGGTACTTCATATTGGGGGAGAATTTAAGTTCCACCAGATAATCGCTGAGCTTCAGGTCCGGCACCTTCCCGCTGGCTTCCGGGAGGCCGGCCACCTGCCCAATTCCAATACCTTCCAAGAGTTTTTCGTGTTTTTGTTCCTCATCGGCCAACTCCGCGAAAACGACTGAGATCCCGGGGTAGTGCGAAAGGCCGGCGGCCGAACGGTAAAAGGCCTGGGCGTTTCTTTCCTTTTCGATGGCGAATTGAATGATTTCGGATAACGTATTCAGCGACATGGGGACCTCCTCCATTTGTTCTTTTAATTCAACCTAATAATTTACTGGTCCTCCGGAAGGTTGTCAAGGGAATAAAAAAGGCCCTCTCCTGACCGGGGAGGGCCGTTCGGTAACCTGGAAAAAGGAATAATTCGAAAATAAAATCGAGGACTCCTTTCGGCCAATAGTCAATAATCAACTCTCAATTCTTAATTAATAATTGATTATTGACAATTCGTCTTAGGCCTATTCCCAGACCCTTTTGTCCTCAATCTTTTTGGCTCCTTTGGGAAGAGAACCCTTGTTCAGGAGCTGGACCTCTCCGCGCAGGCGAAGGATATCCTGGATGGTCTTTTTCAAGTCCTCGGTCAGCTTCTGAGGATCCCGGCAGGGACCGGCCAGTTCCGCCCGGAAGACCATCTGGTCCTGATGCTTTTCGCGGGTGACCACTACCTGGCAGCCGCAGAGCTCCGAAAACTTGGCGGCTACGGCATCCACCTGGCCGGGATGGATGAACATGCCTTTCACTTTTGTGACCTGGTCCACCCGGCCCACAATCCGGATCAGCCGCGGGGAAGTGCGCCCGCAAGGGCAGGGTTCGTCACTGAAATAAGAAAGGTCCCCGCTCCCGAAACGGATCAGGGGATAGACCCGGTTGAAGCAGGTCCCCACCACCTCACCCACCTCACCGGGTCCCAACTGTTTGCCGGTTTGGGGGTCAACGATCTCCACAATGCAATCATCAGGGAAATGCATGCCGTTTTTCTCCAGGCATTCAAAACCCAAACAACCGATATCGGCCGTCCCATAGCTCTGCCGGATCATGATCCCCCATTCGGACTCGATGCTCTCCCGAAGCGATTCGGGGAGCATTTCAGCGGCCACAAAGGCGGTCTTCAAGGAGAGATCTTTTTTAGGATTGAGCCCTATTTCTTTGAAACGTTGCAGGATCGCATGGAGGAAACTGGGAGTCCCCAAGAAACCGGAGACCTTGAGGTCTTTCAGGGTCTGAATCTGAAGTTCGGTGTTGCCCACACCGGCCGGAATGGTCCGGCAGCCCAATAAGCGCAACGATTCGTCCAGCATGAAAGCAAAGGGGACCAAATGGTAGCTGAAAGTGACCTGGCAGATGTCCCCGGGACGAAATCCCCCGGCAAACAATCCCTGGGCCCAGCGGGTATCCTCGTAATGCATCTCTCCCGGTTCATAGATCGGCCCCGGGGAGACAAATATCCGGCTCAGGGATTCCGGCGGCACCCCGTTAAAGCCGCCGAAGGGCGGGCTCTTCTTCTGCATGCCGATCAGGTCGGTCTTTTCGGTGATGCCCAATCGTTCCAGATCATTTACGGCCTGGACATCCTGGGGCTTCATTTTAGCCCGGTCCATCTTTTTCTTGAAGGCCGGGGCCTTTTCATAGGCGTAGGCCACGATCTGCTTCAACTTCTTATTTAAATACCGGCGGCGTTCCGCTCCGGTCATGGTCTCCAGTTTGGAAAAATAGCCGGTGGTGCGGTCTTTCTTGGTAGTCATACGGCCTCCCTTGGTTTTAATACGAAAAAAATCAGAAACAAAGTTCAAGGGGTCGATTGTAGGGGAGGGGTTCATCCCCTCCCGCACCCAGCCCGGCATAAAACACGCTCCGGAGTGAATTCTCGATTTCCAAGCCCGGGAGGGGATGAACCCCTCCCCTACAAGACTCAGAGTGTCAGGCTGGGTAATCTCACGGCTTTATTTTCATGCTTCGCGGGTGCCCGGAACAAAACAATCGGGTGATGCACCCGGCTGATAAGGCCATAGAAAAAAAGGGCCGGGCAAGATCAGCCGCCCGGCCCCTCTGAACGTTTCGGCTACTCCACAGAATTATTGTTTCGGCGGAAAGGTGCCCTCGAAGGGAACCAGCATGGATTTTCCATTCGGCCCGCTGAATACAGCCGTCCCCAAAACCGTAATGGGGTAGTTGAAATCACCGATCCCTAACCACCAACCCTTGACTAGATCGGCTTGGGACAACTTTTTTTCCTCCCGCACCTTGCTTTGCCGAACATTGGGGTTCCCCTGAACAGTAAGGGCATCGAAAACACCGGTGACGCGGAAATAATCCGTCGTTTTGGCCGGGATGAAATTATCGTCGTAGTAAGCCAGGGTGTTGACCTCGGCATCCTCAAAGGAGACGGCAAACTTTATTTCATCCAGCATAATTCTGAAGGAATTTTGATTATCGACGGCAAACACGAAGGAAAGGACCAAAGGTGACCCCCTTCTTCCAGCCGTTAAATTCCCGTCTTTATCCAAAATACCATCCAAATTGTAGCCCCAGTAACTGGTGACCTCGACCCGTTCCAGTTTCACCACCGGGGCCTTGGCGGCCGCCGTTTTTGCGGCCATCCCTTTGCCGGCCATCGGGGCCGGTTTGGCCGGAGCGGCCTTTTCTTCAGCGGCCAGACAGGGAAAGGCCACCAGTCCCATTATACCCAACATCATCAAGACTATAGCGATTTTTCTCATTCGGATCCTCCCTTAAGTCAGCCAACGTTTGCGGCGTTTATAGTGTTTGAGGTCTCGAAAGCTTTTTCGGGTTCCCAAGTCGGTCAGGCCGAGGTAGAAGTCCTTAATATCCGGGTTCTCGGACAATTTTTCGGCTGTGTCGTCCATGACAATCCGCCCGTTTTCCATCACGTAGGCATACGGGGCCACGCTCAAAGCCAGCTTGGCGTTCTGCTCCACCAGCAGGATGGCGATCTTGGACTCCTTATGCAGTCGGGTAATGATATTAAAAATCTCCTTGATCAGCAAAGGGGCCAAACCCATGGAGGGTTCATCCAGCAGCATCAGTTTGGGGTTGGCCATCAGGGCCCGGCCGACCACGCACATCTGCTGCTCCCCCCCGCTGATGAAACCCGCGGTTTCATTGCGTTTCTCTTTCAGCCGGGGGAAATAATGATAAACCGTCTCCAATCCCTCCTTGACGGAACTGCGATCCCGCCGCAGGTGGGCGCCCACTTTCAGATTCTGTTCCACCGTCAAGTGTTCAAAAACCCGGCGGCCCTCGATGACCTGGATGATCCCGGACTTGGCGATATCTTCGGCGTTTCTCCGATCGATCCGCTCCCCCATAAAGGTGATGTTGCCGTCGGTCACCTTACCGTCTTCATGCTTGAGCAGACCGGAAATGGCCTTCAAGGTGGTGCTCTTGCCGGCCCCGTTGGCCCCCAGGAGGGCCACAATCCCCTCTTTCGGGACTTCGATCGACACGCCCTTTAGAACCAGAATCACCTCGTGATATTTGACTTCAATGCTGTTGATTTTTAAGATCGGTTCTTCTGCCAACGGCCTTACCTCCATTTTTTGAGCCTTCAGCTTTCAGCCATCAGCGTTCAGCTCTTACAGTCCTAAGCTGACCGCTGAAAGCTGTCTGCTGTTTTACCAGCCTAACCATTCCTTTTCCCATTTTTCCGGCCAACGTTTTTTCAGGTCCGGCATGTCGACCAGGACGAACTTACCTTTTTCGATCTTATAGATAGGAGCGCCGCTGGCCGGCCGATGGTCGGTGGGCGAAAAGGAACAGGGCAGGGAACCAACCCCTAAATCTTTGTTCTTAAATGTTTCCATAGCCTTCATGATCGTTTCGCCGGTCATCTTGCCCTGTTTATCGGCCACCTTCATGGCGTCCGATAATAACAGCACGGCGCCCCAGGCCTGAACGGTCCGGATCAAGCGCTTGTTTTCCGGCACCCCGGGATTGAGCTTTTTGGCGTAAGCCTTGATTTTGTCCATCATGGGGGCCTTGCCGCCGAAGAAAGCGCAGACCGCCGCACCCATTACGTTCTCGGAAGCGGGACCGGCCAACCGCGGCAGGTTTTCATCAAACCCCCAGTTGTTGACGATATGATCGGCCCCTAAGCCCAGGGCGTAGGCATCCCGCAGGGCCGTGGCCACGGACATGGTGGTGTTTCCGTGCCAGACCAGGTCGGGTTTGAATTGCTTGGCCCCTAACACCTGGCTTTTGGTATCCAGCGCCGTTAAAGCCACGTCCTGGTCGGGTCCTACTTCAAACCCCAGCATAACGGCCTGGTCCTTGACGGCCTTGATCGGGGCGCTGGCGTAAGGGGTCGGGAAGCCGTAAAAGCAGAGAAAGCGGGGTTTTTCCCCCTTGGCCACCCGGTCCTTGAAACGGGCGTCCTTCTTCCAGACGTGGTCAAACCAGGCGGTTATGGCGGCCCGGGCATTGGTGGAATAATCGGAGGTGAAGAAAAGGTTGTAAGGCGTCTTTTTCGGATCGGTCAAGTGGGCGGAGTAGGACGCGGAAACGTAGGGCATCTTGTCTTTGGTCACGGTCGGTGAAAGGGCTTCCGTATCCCCGGTCCCCCAACCCAGGACGGCCACGACCTTATCGAAATCCCGAAACCGTTTGTAGGTGGTAATGGCCTCCGGGATCCGGTAGCCATAGTCGTATTGAAACAGTTTGATTTTCTTGCCGTTGATGCCGCCGGTATCGTTCACATAGGCCACGGCCTCGGCAATGCCCAGGGCGTAATCCTTGCCCACGTCGGCCGTGCCGCCGGTCATATCGTTGATCGCCCCGACCCGCAGTTCGTTTTGGGCGTAACCCAACCCCGTTGCCATCACTAAGGTCATCAAGAAAGCCGATACCCACCAGACGTGCTTTTTGTTCATCATGCCAACCTCCTCATTTGGTTTGCTGAATTACCTCAACAAAAAAATATCGTGTTACCATGGGGCCATTGCTCTATGGGGCCATTCCTCTTTCCGGATCATCACCTCCTTAAACAGGCTGAAAGGGTTTAATACGAAAAAGGCCAGAGATTAAAATAATTCTTGGTCTGCCACCAGCGGTAAGCCAAGCCGTTCGGCTCGTAAATCAAAAAAACCACAATGGCCAGGCCGAAGACGGCATCTTTCAAGGACATCATTTTCATGCCGATAGCCGGATAGAGGGGGGCCAGGGGAATAACGATGAATTTCAAGGCCTCCAGGATAAGCACCATGAACAGGGACCCAAAGATGGTCCCGTAGATACTGCCCACGCCGCCGATCAGGATCACCCCCACCAGCCAAAGGGACCAGAACCACTGGAAATGCTCGGGACTCAGGGCGGCCAGATTGCTCACCCAGAAAGCCCCGGCAATGCCGCCGATGAAGCCGGCCACAAAATAGGCCATCAGCTTGTAGGTGACGATATTGATGCCCATGGCCTCGGCGGCGATGTCGTTGTCGCGAATGGCGACCCAGGCCCGGCCCACCCTGGAGCGCAGCAGATTGGCCAGCCCCATGGTCAAAAGAATGGTCAGGATCGCCCCCAGGTAATAGACTCTCGTGTCGGTATCGATAACCAGGGGACCGATGGTGATGGTGCCCGGGGGCAGGGAAAAGGCCTGGCCCCGGCCGCCGATCTGGCTGACGTACTGGGTCAGGATAAACTCCACGGTCACGAATTGAGCGGCCAGGGAGGTCATGATCAGATAAAAGCCCTTGACCTTGGCCGAGGGCAGACCGAAAAGGATGCCCCAGACTCCCGCCACCAGACCCGCGATGAGCATGCTCACCAGGTAGGGCACATGCAACTGCAGCATCAGCAGAGTGCTGGTGTAGGCCCCCACGGCGAGAAAGGCCGCATGCCCCAGGGTCACCTGACCGCAGTAGCCGATCAAGAGCTGGACGCCCAGGGCCCCCATGATCGTATAAAAGATCAGGTTGGTCACGCTGATGGCATAGAGTCCCCCAAAATAAGGGATGATGAAGAAGATGAACACCCCCAGGAGGATCATTTTCCCGACCACGAATTTGGTCTGCCAAAAGGCATGGTCCTGCCGGTAGACTTCGTGGTAAACGCCGCAAGGTAAATAGGACATGGTTACACCCTCTCAATCCGTTCCCAACCCCAGAGACCGAAGGGTTTGTAAAATAAGATGATGACCATAAAGATGAAGGGGGCGATTTCCTTGACCCCCCCGGGGAAAAACCGGTCCAGGTAGGTGCCGCTCAAGTTCTGCAGCACTCCGATGATGATCCCGCCCACGATGGCCCCCGGGACGGAATTCAACCCGCCCAGGACCACGGCCGGCAGGACCAGCAGGCCCAGGTAACCCACCGAAATATTCAGGCCGTTGATATTGCTCAGCAGGGTCCCGCCCACCCCGGCGGCGACGAAGGCGATCCCCCAGGCGATGGCGTACACAAAACGGGCGCTGACCCCCAGGGAAAGGGCGGCCATCTCGTCGTCGGCCGTGGCCTGCATGGAGAGCCCCCAGCGGGTATAATGGAAAAAGGCTACGAAGACCAGAAGGAGCACCATGGCGGCGATGAAGCTCCAGAGATAGACCTGTCCGATAATAATCCCTCCGAATTCAATCGGTTTCATGGGAAAAACGGGGGGGTCAAAGATCACAGTGTCGGTCCCGAAGATGAAGACGATGATGCCCCGGAAAAAGAAGGACAGGCCCACGGTGACCATGATGACCGTCAGCACCGGTTCCCCGATCAGTTTGTCCAGGAAGAGCCGCTCGGTGATCAGACCCAGGATGAAACCGATGATGATCGTCAAAAGCAAAGCCAGCAGAAAGGGGACCCCCCAGAGGTATAACGTCAGGGAGACATACGCCCCGATCAGGGTCAATTCTCCCATGGCCAGGTTGAGCACCCCGGAGCATTTATAGATCAGGGTCCAGCCCAGGGCCACCAGGGCGTAAATCCCGCCCATCATGATTCCGGTAATCAGGGCCTGCAAGAATAGCTGCATTACTTCCCCTCCTCGATGGGTATTTTGCGGATGTGCAGATCGGTCTTGATCTGCGACACCCGGCCGTCTTCATAGGTGATGGTGGTATCCATGTGGACGCTGTCGGTGTCCTGATAGAGGGCCTCCACCAGCACCTTATAGCGGTTTTCCACGAAGGCCCGGCGCAGCTTCCGGGTCCGGGTCAATTCCTCGTCGTCGGCATCGAATTCCTTGTAGAGGTTCAAAAACTTATGGACCTTGGCCGGTTTTTTCAGGCTGCGGTTGGCTTCCCGGATCTGCTTTTCAACCAGATCATACACCTCCGGTTTTTGGGAGAGCTCGTGGTAGCTGGTGTAATTGAGCTTCTTGTCGTCGGCCCACTTGCCCACCACGGCGTAATCGATGCAGACCACGGCGGTGATGTACGGCCGTTCGTGGCCGATGACCCAGGCGTCTTTGATAAAAGGGGCGAATTTAAGGCGGGTTTCCAGATACTGCGGGGCGAAAATGGATTTGTCATGGAGGATCATCACATCTTTGGAGCGGTCAAAGACCACCAGGTGACCATCCTCATCGATAAAACCCTTGTCCCCGGAGTACAGCCAGCCGTCCTTGAGGGTTTTTTCGGTGGCTTCCGGGTTCTTGTAGTAGCCCAGAAAGACCGAGGGGCTCTTGGAGATGATCTCCCCCTCTTCGGTAATCTTCACCTCGGTACCCGGTATGGGAGTACCCACCGTGTCGAACTTGATGTCCCCCTTGCGATGGAGCACGGAAATCCCGGCGATTTCCGTCTGGCCGTAAATCTGTTTCAGATTGACCCCCAGGGAATGAAAGAACCGGAAGTGATCGGGCCCCATGGCGGCCCCGCCGGTATAGGCGTTGCGCACCCGGGTCAGGCCCAGATGGTCCCGCAGTTTTTTGAACACGATGATATAGGCCAGCCACCGTAAAAACCGGATACCCACCGGTACCGATTTTTTTTCAAATTTCAAGTCGGCCGCCCGATACCCGACCTTCATGGCCCAGTTGAAAAGATGCCGCTTGATCCAGGAAGAATCCAGGTTTTTGACCTGCACGGTCCGGGTCATCTGCTCGTACATCCGCGGCGGGGCGAACATGACGTGGGGGCCGATCTCCCGGATGTTCTCCTGGGCGGTTTCCGGCTCCTCGGGAAAATTGATGGTAAAGCCCACCTGCAACCCGCTGGAGATGGACATCATCTGTTCCCCGATCCAGGCAAAGGGCAGAAAGGAAACGAAATCGTCCTCGGGCGTGCAAGGGTCTACGCCCATCATGGCCTGGCCCATGGTCAGCAGGTTGTAGTGGGAGAGGAGCGCCCCTTTGGGCAGGGCCGTGGTCCCGGAGGTGTAGAAAAGCAGGGCCACGTCTTTGGTCATCCCCTGGTCCACCGAACGTTCAAACACCCCCGGGTCCTTTTGTTCCAGTTCCCGGCCCAGGCGCATGACCTCCTTCAGACTGATCAGCATGGGGTCGTCGTAGCCGCGCATCCCCTTGGGATCGTCCCAGATGATCTTCTTCAGGTAGGGGCAGCGGTCCTTGATCGACAGGGCTTTGTCCACCTCTTCCTGCCCCTCACCAACCAGGAAGACGGCGTCGGAGTGGTTGATGATATAGGCCACTTCGTCCAGCAGGGAATCCTGAAAAAGCCAGACGGCAATGCCTCCCGCGGAAAGGGTGCCCATCTCCGCCCAGAGTCCTTCCGGCCGGTTGTCACCGATCATGGCCACCTTGTCTTCCCGCTTAAGACCCAGGCTGATCAGGCCCAGGGCGATATATTTCACTCGATCCAGGTAATCCTGCCAGGTAATCGGCTTCCAGAGCCCGAACTCCTTCTCCCGCATGGCGGCTTTGTTGTGGCCGTATTTTTTGGCGGTCTCTACGAGCACCTTGGGCAAGGTCAGGTCATCGGTGATCTTAAAGGGAATGGTAAAAGATTTATCTCCGTGTGGCATACAGATCCTCCTCACCCAAATACGCTTTCACCACCTGGGGGTTGGCTTGCACTTCCTGCGGGGTACCGGTGACAATCTTGTATCCGAAGTTGAGCACGGAAACCTGGTCTGAAATATCCATGACCACCCCCATGTCGTGCTCCACCAGAATACAGGTGACCTTCCATTTTTCGTCTTCGCTGATGTCGATGATGAAGCGGGCCATATCCTCCACTTCCTCCAGGTTCAAACCGGCCAGGGGTTCATCCAGCAATAGCAGTTTGGGATTCAAAGCCAGGGCCCGACCCAGTTCCACCCGCTTTTGCAGGCCGTAGGGCAGCATGCCCACCATCTTATGCCGGATGGATTCGATTTCCAGCAGATCGATGATTTCTTCTTCCAGGTACTGCCGGGCCTCTATCTCTTCCTTGGCCGTCTTGCCGAAATAGATGGCCCCGCTGAGGATCCCCGATTTCAGATGGATATGGCGGCCGAGGCGGATATTATCCAAAACAGTCATGCCTCTGAACAACTCGATCTTCTGGAAGGTCCGGGAAAGCCCCAACTTGGCCCGGTTATGAGGTCGCAGCCGGGAGATCTCCTGTCCTTCAAAGGTGATGGAACCTTTCTGAGGATGGTACAATCCGTTGATGCAGTTGAGGAGGACGGTCTTACCCGCGCCGTTGGGGCCGATGATGGAGTGAATCTCCCCCTGACGGACGTTGAAAGAAACACCGGTAAGGGCGGCCACTTTTCCGAAATACATGTGGATTTCATCAACTTTTAGCATAACCGACCCAAGTTGATCCGCTGCCATAGGACCATTCTCCTTCCTATAAAGTAGGGGAAGTATGATTTCGGCTCTTTCCCGGGATCAGGAAGAACCAATGGAACGATTTGTCCGAATTTTTTGTGTCAGTTTGTGTCAGGAGGTAGAGAAAAACAATCCAATCCAATTTCAACTACAAATCATCGTTTCTAATTAAATTAAAACTAACAATTCAGTATAGTTATAACCATAGAATTCTGTCAAGGGAAAAAAACCATTCGTTGCTTCGGGTTATCGGCCAGGCCCTTGAATGGTACGAATATGGGTAGCTAACTTTAGCCAGGATGTCAAGTTTATAAAATAGTGGCTAAATAGTAGGTAAAAACTACTATTCGTGGGAATAAGATAACAGATGAGACCGTAAATTAATTTTCTTATGTTTCAAATTGAGTTTGTTGCGGATGTTGTGACGGTGGAACAAAATAGTATTTTTAGAAAGATAGAGAAGCTCGGCTATCTCCTTGTTGGTCTTGCCTTCCTTGACCAAATTGGCTATTTTGATTTCGGTGGAGGTCAGATTGAAATATCTGGATGACAACCGGCTGATAAAGGGGGAGGTAATATTATCCAAATTGGATTCCATGATGTCCACCAGGGTCTGCTGGGTCGTGTTCAAACGGCCCCTTTTCAGCCTTTCCACATAAGGGGAAATCAATTCCTTGACATTGGACAAAACAACTTCCCCTAATTCTTTTTTGTCCTCTTCCCGTTGTTTCAACAGTACTTTCAGGGCCGTATTGACTTCTTCCAGGTGGTGGGACTGGGCCTTTAGCTCGACTTCTCTTTTTCTCAAAGCCCTTTCAGCCCGTTTTCGCTCTTCCACTTCCTGCTGGAGCTGCGCATTGATTTTAGCCAGTTCGGCCGTCCGCTCTTTGACCCGGTCTTCCAAATGATCATGGTATTTTTTCAGTTCCTGTTCGGCCTGTTTTTGAGCGCTGATATCCCGGAGGATAACGATATTCCCCGTTGTCTGACCATCCCGATCCTTATAAATAGTCGAGCTGATTTGCACATCCAGCACCCGACCGCCCTTGGTCAGGCGTTTGGTTTCAAAGAGCTGTATTTTTTCACCGCGCAGCATGCAGGCAATGGCCATTTGCGTTTCCGGCCAATTTTCCTTGGGCACAAAATCAATCTGTTTGCCCGAGACTTCCTCGCTGGAAAAACCGAAGGTCTGCTCAAAAGCGGGGTTGACATAAGTGGCCGTACCGTTCATGGTGTAGACCACGATGGGGTCCGGAGAAGAGGTCAATAACAAGCGATATCTCTCTTCACTTTCGCGCAGCGTCGCTTCGGTTTGTTTCCGTTCGCCCAACTCCCGGCGGACCGCGGCATATA
>Ga0351867_10249_pt1 | contig 11507 bp, 13 predicted proteins | sample TotcelHFGM3001M8_FD_206779 | JGI IMG/M metagenome (GOLD analysis project Ga0351867, IMG submission 206779) | Enriched cells from coal bed in the Powder River Basin, Montana, United States - Total cells FGM rep2 HSBNCT.FGM.300.1.M8 ...
ACCGATTTCCCACATTGGAACTCGATGAAGCCGTTGATGGGAAGGAAGCTCTACGGAAAACCGAAATCTCGCGCCCCGATCTTATTTTCATGGACATTAAACTGCCCGGGGAAAACGGCCTCGAAGTGACCAAAAAGATAAAAGCCCGGTACCCGGAGATCATCGTCTTTGTTCTTACCTCCTATGATTACCCGGAGTATCGGGAAGAATCCCTAAAGTATGCCGATTACTTCTTCTCTAAAAATTCTTCGACCACCAGCAGTATTCTTGATCTGGTCAATTCCATCTTCCATATTTCAGAACCAAATCTGTCAAATTAACGGTATTGGATCTGACCCAATGCCGTGAGAGGACAACGGTCAGATCGACCAGGACTTTATAGATCATCCTGGATCAGGTGGATATTTCCGACCTGAACGTTCTTCAGGCCGGCCTCCCGGGCGGCTTTCAGGCAGGCCCGGGCCTGGAAACGGGAAGTGACGGGCAGGTCTTTCATCAGGAATTGGGGATGAAAGGCCAGCAATGAATAGGGTATGTCCGGATTCAAGGCAGCGATGAATTCGGCGATCCCATGAACTTCCTCTTCATCCACGTATCCGGGGACCATCAGGGTGCTGGCGATCAGCAGGGACGGATCGGGCCGGGCGGAGATAGAACCGGCCAGCCAGGCAAAGTTCTTCTTGACCTGCCGGTTGCTCACCCCGCACAAGGCCAGGCTCAAGGCCTCCGATCCGGTCTTCAGGTCGAATTTGATGCAGCCCCCGGACTCCAGGGCGATGCGCAGCATTTCCTTTAAGAACGGCCGGGTAAGATTGCCATTCGTTTCCCAGCAGATCCGGAGGTCCTTTTTCTTTTTCAAGGCCAGCCGGGAGGCCTTGATGGCGTGGGGCATCTGGGAGGAAGGATCGCCGCCGAAGTAGCAGATGCAGTGGGTTCGATCGTCCACCCGGCCGGCCAGCTCCTCGCTGGAAACCGGTTGGCCCTGAAAAGGCTCCCGGAACTGCCAGTTCTGGCAGAAGAGGCAGTCGAACGTGCACGAATGATAAAAGACCGCCAGGTTTTTACAGCCCTGGGCCCGGTGGCCCGAGCAGACCCAATCGGCCACGCAATTGGTCGGCAGGGGATCGAAATACCAGAAGAGCAGCCCCCTGGCCGGGATCCCCCCCAGATGCATCAGCCGGCCCTGATGATTTTCCCGCACACCGCAATAGCCTTTCCCCTCTTTCGGGATCCCGCAAGCATTGGCGCAGCCCGGACAGGTGACCCCCTGTTCCCGGGGAATCCCCGGCGGCAGGGAATACATCCTTCGGCTGCGGCCGTGGACTGCCGCCAGATGATCTTTCACAGCCGGGAAGTGTTCCCGGATGCAGGAAAGGCAGATCCCCAAAGGTTCACTGATCTCAGTCCCTTCTTTCCGGCAATGAATGCACCTGCCCACCGAACCACCCTTTTTCTATTAGACAGGACTAACAGGATCGACCGGATCTTTTTGTCCCGGCCGGATGCCGCGACAAAAGAGCGCTAACCGCCCTCGGAGGATGATGGTTGCCCCCTTCCATCCGGGAAGGAAGCAAATATCTTGTTTATCCTGTAGATCCTGTCAAATTTTTTATGTTTTTCGTTATGGTATCAAATGACCCGCCTTAACACAATGGGGAGACCATCCTCCGACTTTTCCCGCCATCTATCCGATCTTTCTTCCGGTCGGCTTTCCCCGGCTAAGGCCCGACCCGGAAATTGACAAGTGCATACATTCGGTTCATACTGCTACATATGATTTTGATAAAAGGTAGACGGCCATGAGAACGACGCTGAACATAGAAGATGCATTGCTTGAAAGGGCATCCGAATTGACCGGCATTAAGGAAAAAGCAATGTTGGTGAAACTTGGACTGGAGGCCCTGATAGCCAAAGAGAGTGCCCGGCGGTTGGCGAAACTCGGCGGAACGGAGAGGCAATTGAAGGCCACGTTAATGAGAAGATTGGCGGACCGATGAAGATGGTTCTCGTAGACACCTCGGTCTGGGTGCGTCATTTTCGGGAGGGCGACCCTGACCTTGAACGGCTACTGGATGACGGGGAAGTGATGTGCCACCCGTTCATTGTCGGCGAGCTGGCCTGCGGCAATCTCAAGAACCGGCAGGAAATCCTCTCGCTCCTGCAGCTTCTTCCCCTGGCCACCTAGACCAAGCACGAGGAGGTCCTGCAGTTCATAGAGCAAAACCGCCTGATGGCCAAGGGACTCGGTTACATAAACGTCCATCTCTCAGCCGCTGCCGTATTGACGGGTGTGCCCCTGCGGACCCATGATATGAGGCTCAACAAAGCTAACGAAGGGTTGGGTGTACGATACAACCATCTTTAATGCAGCCCCGAAATGTAAATTTTTTCATGGCATCGAAAACAAGGGACTGGTATTATTCGTTGGCAGGAAATCAGCATCGAGTTTGAACAAGTCAAATGCAACCGACGCCGAAAGCCGATGCGGTTTATTTGCGATGTTGGCGCCAATTTGTGTAAGCATCAATGCGGCGTAACCCCTGTCGGTGCCAGGCCTGTCCGGCGCCGCCGCAGCGTCATCAACCAAGCCATTCGACATTGATGGTACTCAACTTGCATGCGTTTCCCTCGGCGCGAGTTTCGTTACACGGGTCAATGCCGCATTGGCCATTATTGATCCGTTAATAGAGTGATATGCGGTTTGTGAATGCCGTTATCCTTGCTATTATGGGTTAGTCGCATTCGTCAAAAAACTGAATTTATTAATAATTAAGGAGTCCTGCATGGAGAGGGCACTACGGGACAAACTTCCTGGAGGCATCTTCGCCGACGTCGAGCCCCAGCACACCAGAATAATGAAGGGGGTTAGTGGAAAGGGAAACCGAACAACCGAAGCCCGTTTCAGAGCGGCTCTATCAGCCGCTGGTGTTGCAGGCTGGCAGCTTAACGTTCGACAGATAATTGGGACACCAGATTTCTTCTTCCCCGAAGAGCGGTTGGCTGTCTTCGTCGATGGGTGCTTCTGGCACGGCTGCGTAACTTGTGGACACATACCAAGCAAGAATAGGACATTCTGGCAAGCCAAGATCAATCGCAACCGAGAGAGAGATCGCCATTACACAATGCGGTTGAGAAACCAAAGAATATCCGTCCTTCGCTTTTGGGAACATGAAGTTTCCGATTCCCTTAGCTTATGCGTGGAAAAAACGTTAAAGAGATTGGCTTTTAGAAGACGCCAATTGTTTAGAAAACAAGAGACAACATAGTGACTCACCCAACATATAAGGCCATCTCCTTGTTTTCCGGGGCCATGGGGCTCGACCTCGGCCTCCGCAAGACCGGGCGATTTGAGTTTCTGGCCTGCGTCGAAAAGGAAGCGGTATTTTGTGAAACCATTCGCGAGAACATCGCTAACGGAAATCTAAGAGATACCCCGCGTGTTTACGAAAATGACATCAAAGACTTGACACCTAGTGATCTGCTTAAAGATCTTGGACTTGCTCCAGGCGAACTGGACATACTTGTGGGCGGTCCGCCTTGTCAATCCTTCAGCACGGCTGGCAGACGGGGGACCGTTCAAGATCCACGAGGAACCTTGCTTTGGGATTTCATCCGATTCGTGCAGGCGCTGCGACCTAAGATTTTCCTTATGGAGAACGTACGTGGCCTCATGTCAGCGGCTATACGGCACCGACCGATTGCGAAACGTCCAGAAAAGGGAGGTCCGCCCTTGGCACTCGACGAGGAGCCCGGGTCGGTCGTTCATCTGTTCGCTGAGGACCTTGCAGGGATGAGTGGGGCTGCCTATCATATGGACTGCTTCGAGGTCAACGCCGTCAACTATGGAGCCCCACAACTGCGTGAAAGAGCACTCTTTATCGGGAACAGGTTTAATGTGGAGATTGATTTCCCGAATCCAACCCATGGGCGGCTGAGAAAGTTTAATCCGCAAATGGATTTAATTTCGAAGGGTTCTGCATCACGTCAAGCATGGCGTACTATAGGCGATGCCATCCGCGGTCTTCACGAGGAGCGACCAGTCATCATGGACTTTAGCCCACGCAAGAAGGGGTATCTGTCTTTGGTTCCACCAGGGGGGAACTGGCGACACCTTCCTGAGAGTCTGCAACGTGAATCTATGGGGAAAGCTTTTATTGCTAAAGGTGGTCGTTCGGGCTGGTGGCGGCGGTTGAGCTACGATCTCCCGTGCCCAACGCTCGTAACGATGCCGAACCATGCCAGCACGGCCCTATGCCACCCAGAACAGGTTCGCGCATTGACTGTTCGCGAATACTGTCGCATTCAAGAATTCCCAGATGAGTGGGCTGTTTGTGGATCACCGGCCCAACAGTACGCCCAGATCGGTAATGCTGTTCCTGTTCGGCTGGGAGAAGTCGCGGGGAACGTAGTTGCCCATGCACTGGATGAATTAGCCAAAAGAAAATGGCAAATGCAACCCGGTCGACCGAGAGCATATCGAAAGATTTACGTTGAATCACATGTGAGAACGCGCCAGTGGTATAAAAACGGAGAGGCATTCCAGTGGGAAGATGGGAGGGACAACTCTGATCTCGTCTACTCTAATCCGAAGACCCAACGCTCATGTTCTCTAATGGAGGAGAAGTAATCCATGTCAAGGAACCCCGATCTGCCCCGCCCTGACGACACAGTGATCTCGAAGCGAGACTTACTCGCCGAGCTTCAGAGCATTGACAACAGCGACGATTCGCGTGCCAGAGTTTTGGCCTTGGAAACTGCATTTCGCCAGCGTATTACGGGGCACGTGGCTTCCCTGCCAACGAATTCCGCCTGTTTCCAAAAGTTCAACACGAGCCCATTCGTTCTCATGTTTTACGCGAAAAAGAAGGGATATTCGTACGTGAGCGAGATTGAGGACGACATACTGCCGGCAAAGCTGTTCTCGTCAATGGAGACTTCTGCGGGCAGGATGGTCCAAGATGTCGTTCTCCCAATTTATGGTTGGGAAAGTGTACAAAGCACGATGCACTCGGCGGGTTCAGTCCTAGACGGTCGAAAGTGCGAGCCATCTATTGTCAGACTCGCTACCCTCAAGTCTGGGCCTAGGTGCCTGAATGACGAGATGAGCAAGGATCTGGCAGATGATATTGTCGGCCATGCGGAACAATGGGCTGAAGAAGCTGGCGTTGATCAGGTTGATTTCACCTATGGGGTTCTATACGGGACCAAGAAGCAATCAAATAAAAAGGATTGGCATATCCTCCGTAACATTGTGGAAACAAAGGGAACCAGGTTCGTTATTCAGCATCCCCGGCAACGATGGGACTGCTCATTTCGTATCCGCGGGATTCGCATCGATGTTGCCATAAGAATCGGCAGTGAGTGGTGGAGCCACTTGGGAGGTTCTAATGCTCTAACTGAGATCATGTGTGCATTAATTCGTTCGTGCGCAACGCCTGCGACTACTCCTGAACAGGGGCATTCCTATATGATATCCGACCTTGAGGATATCGTGTCCACTCAATCAGTGCCGGATGACTACAATGTCAGTCTACTCCAAAGAAGCCAGATTCAGTGGTTGTTCTTCCTCGCAAGACATTACTGCGACAAGATTGAGGACTGAATATGGGGCCATCAATCGCATCCACTCGAAAGTGAAAAAGAAAAAAGAGGCCGAGACAGAAGCTGGCCGGCGCGCCGGAATAGGGCCTTAAGGTGCTCTTTTTATCCCCAAAAAGAAGCTTCTAAGCAGAAACCCATGCCAAGGGCCAATCGATATTTCGTCCCCAACCAAATCCGCATATCCACACGAGAAGTCGTTAACCGCAAAGAAAGGAGGATGTTCCCATGACCGAAACCAGCAGGATGGATAAAACATTTCACATTATCATGAAAAGGTTGGTGGAGACGGGGCAGGCACCTCACTACACGGAGATTGCCGCCGCGCTAGGGGTCTCAACCGAAGAAGGGCGAAAGGCTGTTCGGGAGCTTTTTGCGCTTCCCATGTTCCCCGGGTGGCTTTATCCGAACACCGATTACATTACTTCCTTTCCGCCGTTCAACAATCTTCCCACCCAGTACCGCATCACCATTGACGGCCGGCAGAAATGGTTTGCCCAGTGAGGGTTTGAATCGCTGGCGGTCAGCCTGCTTTTTCCTGGAAAAATGGTCCGGATCGATGCGCCCTGTCTGGATTGCGGGTTGCCGATTCGAGTGGACATGAAGGACGGGGTGGTGCTCGGCACGGAACCCGGGGGCCCGGTCGCCTATACCCCCGTCCCTCTTCGAGAATGGTTCAAAGACATCCCGTATTCCTGAAGCACTATGAATCTCTTCCGGTCGGAAGAGGATGTTCGCAACTGGAGCGGTTTCAAGCCCGGTACCGAGGAAGGGATCGTCCCCCTGCCGGATATGGCCCAGGCCTTTTCCGGAAATTTTTTCCGGAGACGCCTGGACCCGGATTATGTTTCCCACCTGCGCGAATATATGAAGGAAATGGTCGGTGCCTTACAAGGCCGGGGTCCCTTCTGGCAGATTCCACGCAAGTAAATGCGGGTTGATGAAAGGAGATTATTGTGCCGCCCGATTTATGGTCACTTTATGCGCTCATGCTGAAAAGCCGCTTGTTCGAAGAAGCCATTGCCAAACTCTGGCACGAAGGTTTGATCTCCGGGGAGATGCACCTGGGAACAGGTGAAGAAGCCATCATCGCGGGAGTCGTGGCCAATTTGAGGGAAGGTGACGCCCTGGCTTTGGATCATCGCGGCACCGCCGCCTTGCTCATGCGAGGCGTAGACCCGGTCCTGGTGGCACGCGAAATGCTCGGTTATCCCGACGGGTTGTGCGGCGGGATGGGAGGGCATATGCACCTTTTTTGTAAGGAGTACTTGGCTGCCTCATCCGGGATTGTCGGGGCCGAAGGACCGGCAGCCGCGGGTTTTGCGCTGGCAGCCCAGTACTCACGACCGGGTGCAATCGCCGTGGCCTTTTTCGGTGATGGTGCCATGAACCAGGGCATGTTGCTGGAATCAATGAACCTGGCTTCGGTTTGGAATCTGCCCGTATTGTTTGTCTGCAAGGATGACGGGTGGGCCATTACCACCCAATCCGTCAAGATGACCGGCGGAGATTTGAATCAACGAGCGCAGGGTTTGGGCGTCGCGGCGGTGGAAGTGGACGGTCGCGATGTATCCGCGGTGTGGGACGCTGCCCAGGCGGCCATTGAAAGGGCCCGTTCCGGTCAAGGGCCGACCTTCCTGCATGCCGGCTGCGTGCATTTCGAAGGTCATTTTTTGGGCTTCCAATTACTACGGATGGTGAACGATCCGCTTCGTGAAATGCCCGGAATCGCCCTTCCGCTCACCCAGTCCATTTCGCGTCCCGGCGGTGCCGCCTGGCGCGATCGTCTGGCAGGATTAAGAACCGTTATGGCGTCGGTCCTCTCGACGATGCGGGATCCACGCCGGGATGCAGCCAATGATCCGGTAGCGCGGGCGCGGGCCACCCTGCAGTCGGACCCGATGCGCTTGCAGGAACTGGAAGACCGGGTGGAGAAAGAGATAAGCAACGTGCTTTCGTCTGCCCTGGCGGAGGTACCGTCATGAGAACCATGTTTTTCACCCAGGCCGTCGATGATGCGCTGGCCCAGGCCATGGCGGAAGACCCCCGCATTATTCTATTGGGTGAAGACGTTCCTTTGCTGCGGCGTAACCTGCTGGTACGCTTCGGACCCGGACGCGTTCGAGGCACCCCCATCAGTGAAAGCGCCTTTCTGGGGGCCGGTGTAGCCGCCGCCATGGCCGGATTGCGTCCGGTGGTTGAAATGTATATGGTTGATTTTCTTGGAGTTTGCATGGATGCTCTGCTCAATCAGGCGGCCAAGGTCGAAGCGTTTTCAGGCGGCAAATGGACTGCGCCCGTTGTGGTGCGTGCGCCTTGCGGCGGCGGTTACGGTGACGGCGGGCAGCACGAACAATCTTTGTGGGGTTGGCTGGCACACATTCCGGGAATGACGGTACTGGTTCCATCCACACCGGCCGACGCGGGTGGTCTGATGACGGCCGCTCTCCGGCATGATGGGCCGGTTATCTTCCTCGAGCATAAACTTCTATCAGAAACCTGGCTGGAGTTCCTCGCTTCAGGAGCGAGACGCACGGTTCAGTTTGATGTCCCTGACGAGGGGACAAAAGGCGCTGTGCCAAAAAAGTGGGAACCCCTTCCCATCGGTAAGGCTGTCCTTCGCCGGGCGGGGGGTGACGTGACCATCGTCAGCGTGGGAGTGGGCGTACACCGCGCGCTTGAAGCCGCGCAAGTCCTTGAGACGGAAGGGATTTCAGCAGGGGTGCTGGACTTGCGAACCGTCTCTCCACTGGATAAAACGGCAGTCCGCGAAGCGGTCGCCAAGACCGGGCGTCTGTTAGTGGTAGACGAAGACTACGAGGGCTTTGGTCTCTCAGGTGAATTATCAGCGGTGGTCTTGGAGGCCGGCCTATCCTGCAGGTATGCCCGCGTCTGCACCCAGACGACCATCCCTTATGCCCGTCACCTTGAAGACCGGATTCTCCCCAACAAACAGCGCATCTGTGCCGTTGTTAGGCAGATGATGCCCTGATGGTCACTTTTTAGAGGATGAAACATGGTTGAAGTTCGGAAGGAAACGGATAGCCTGGGAGAAATTGATGTTCCAGCCGATAAGCTCTGGGGTGCCCAAACCCAGCGATCGCTGGAACATTTCAGCATCGGCAAGGACCTGATCCCGCGGGAGATGATTGCCGCCTACGCCATCCTGAAGAAGGGGGCGGCCAACGCGAACCAGGCAGGCGGGCGGCTGAACGACTCCACCCACAAACTGATCGTGCAGGTCTGCGATGAGATGCTCGCCGGCCGGCATGCCGACATGTTCCCGCTGCACGTCTGGATGTCGGGCAGCGGCACGCAATTCAACATGAATGTCAACGAGGTGATCTCGAATCGCTGCTGCCAGCTCGCCGGCACGCCTCTCGGCAGCAAAACACCGGTTCATCCGAACGACCACGTCAACCTGGCCCAGTCGTCCAACGACTCCTTTCCCTCCGCCATGTACATCGCCACCGCCGTCAACGCCAAACAGCGGTTAATCCCCTCGGTGAAGGCCCTGCACGACGCCATTTCGGAGAAGGCTGCGGAATGGAAGGACATCGTCAAGATCGGCCGTACCCACATGCAGGACGCCACGCCTCTGACCCTTGGCCAGGAATGGTCGGGCTATGCGGGCATGCTCGCCGACAACCTCGAGCGGCTCGAAACGGCGCTGCCAGGTGTCTATCGCCTGGCGCTGGGAGGAACCGCCGTGGGCACCGGCATCAACTCGGCCCCCGGGTTCGCCGAGGCCGCCGCCGCGGAAATCGCCCGGCTCACCGGACTGCCCTTCGTGAGCGCGCCCAACAAGTTCACCGTTCAGGGCGCCCACGACGCGCTCGTCCAGTTCTCCGGTACGCTGCGCACGCTGGCCGCCTCGCTTTACAAGATCGGCAACGACATTCGCCTGATGTCATGTGGCCCGCGGGCCGGTTTTGCCGAGCTGATCATTCCTGAAAACGAACCGGGTTCGTCGATCATGCCGGGCAAGGTGAATCCAACCCAGGCCGAGGCCCTGACGATGATTGCGGTGCAGGTCATGGCGAATGACATTGCGGTGGGCTTTGGCGGCGCCGGCGGCTATCTCGAAATGAACGTCTACAAGCCCCTGATCATTATCAACATCACCGACTCCATCACGATCCTGACGGACGGCTGCACGAACTTCCGTAAGTTCCTGGTCGAGGGCACGAAGCCCAATCTGAAGAAGATTAGCGAGTACGTGGAACGCTCATTGATGCTGGTGACGGCGCTCACACCACTCATTGGCTATGACCAGGCGTCACAGATCGCGCACCACGCGATGGACAATGACCTGACGCTGAAGGCCGCGGCGCTGAAGCTTGGCTTCGTGACGGAAGCCGAGTTCGACCGCATCGTCGATCCCCGGAAGATGGTCAAGCCCTACGTCGCCTCCCCGAAATAGGGCAATTTTCGGAAATGAGGTCGGGCCGCCCAACACTCCCTTCCGGAGCCTATCCGGCAGATCGATGCTTATCGGCTCTAACCTGTTGACCTGAAACGGCTTTCCATGGTAACTTAGTCCGCGAGGAAGACGTGGAAGGATTCCGATTCAGAAACAGAAAGCTCCGGCTCGTGTTCGTTTAAAAATCAAAGCACGGAAAAAAGCAAAAAGACAAGGAAGTGAATGTGTTTTTGGAAGGGTCGGCGGATGCCGGAGTATTGACATGAGCGATGACTGCTACTGGCGGCACGGGACCCCGGGGGAAAAGCGGTATCCCTGTTTCGACGGGAAAAACATAGTCTGCCCCCTGTGCTGCGTGGAAAAGTGCCCGGTGGAGACCCCGAAATGGTTCGGCGCCTGCACGGCGGCCGGCCACCCCACCTGGTCCAAGCCGACCATCCCGGTTCCCCGCAAGCTGGTCTGCCTGGAATCCGCCTGGGATGATCGGGTCTTTCAGCACCTCTCGGTGCAGGGATTTTTTAATGCCCTGGCCCCCCTGATCCACCCGCCTTTAAAAATAGCTTATCGTTTTATCGAATCCACCCAGCACCTGACGTTTTACACCCGCAAACCCGACGGCCTGTTGTGGTCGGACCTGGAGGCCTGGGACGCGCCGGTTTTCTATCTGGCCTTCCACGGGGCCCCCGGGAAGGTTTTTGCCACCCTGGAGCAAATCGGTTCCGAGGTTCTATGCGAAGCGTTCAAAGGGTTTGGGGAGCATAAAAATCTGGTTTATTTCGGGGCCTGCAGCGTGCTGGGGAAAAATTCGGGGATGAAATTCGGTAAAAAATTTCTGGAGGTTTCCAAAACCAGGGCGGTCATCGGCTATAGCCGGGATATCGGCTGGATGGACAGCCTGGCCGTGGACCTGCTCTTCCTGTATCGGTTTTATACCCATCCCGATCCCTGGAACCATTTGTTGGAAATTTTCAATTCGGTCAAGCAGGATTTCGGGCCGGCCGAACGGATGGGCTACACATTTATTCAATCTTAGGTCGGCACAAGGGGGGTTCACCATTCCTTCCTTTCCAATGTCCGGAGACCCGGACCGAGCAAGAATGAGAAACCGAGGTGACCGGCTTACCGGTTCGGGTCGAACGTGTTCATCGCGAAATTCCCTAACCTCACGGCTGCGTTTGATAAAATCCCGCGCCAACCAGGAGAAAGGCCTGCATGCCGTTCGTTACCGTTCGTGATCTCCGAATATATTACGAACTCCGGGGTACCGGCCCGCGCCTGCTCGGTATCGGCGGCACGGGAGGGGACCTGCGCCGCATGCCGACGGTCTTCGAAATGCTCCCGGCTCAGGGCTTTGAGATCCTCGCCTACGACCAACGCGGCCTCGGCCAAACCTCCCGCCCGGATATACCCTATACCATGGCCGACTATGCCGACGACGCGGCGGCCTTGCTCGAGGCGCTGGGGTGGGAACGGTGCCTGGTGGCGG
>Ga0351867_10253_pt1 | contig 11413 bp, 14 predicted proteins | sample TotcelHFGM3001M8_FD_206779 | JGI IMG/M metagenome (GOLD analysis project Ga0351867, IMG submission 206779) | Enriched cells from coal bed in the Powder River Basin, Montana, United States - Total cells FGM rep2 HSBNCT.FGM.300.1.M8 ...
AAAGAGAACCGGGATATGTAAAAAATAGTTGATATTTCAATTGGTTAATAGGTCGAAGAAAAATATTCCCGTCCTTCAGATCTCCGGGACAGGGGCTGGTGGATCGCTGTTTGTTATGGCATTGATTTTGCTTCCTATTCAAGCAGTTTATTAAATTTATCAAGTTTCAGGAATATTTCTCCGATCAGTCAATAAGCAGCGAGGCGAAATCCCCACCAATGAAAATTAATCAGTATTCACAAGGAAGATAAAATGACGGAACAACAGCGGCAACTAAACGAGACGGTGGAACAGATAGCCGTTCAAACGGTTTTGGTGGATCCCGAAGACATCATGGGCCTGGGTTCCTTGTTGGAGCAACTGGAAAAACTAGTGATCGCCTCCCAGCAATCCGGATTTAAGTCGACGACTGCCGTCGGTCAGGGCCTCAAGGATCTGGTGGAAAAACTGATTTTGAATGACCTTCCTGATCCAAATGAAGCCGCAGAACTCCTGAACCAGGGGGTCAAGGTCCTTCAGGCCCAAGTCCGAGACGGCAAGCCCGGACCCTCGACCCCTGAAGAGGAGATTTTCTGGGAACGGCTGAGGCCGGTTATCGGTGAAAAAGCACCTTCCCTGGAGGAGGAGCAACCATCCCTTCCTCCGGAAGAAACTCCGGAAGAGGCCTTTTCCGCGGCCCAGGACCTGGAACTCTACCGGGATTTCATTTCTGAGGGGTTGGAGCACTTGGATTCCATTGAAGTGAACTTGATCAACCTCGAACAGGCTCCGGGAGACAAGGAAACCATCAACGCCATCTTTCGTCCCTTTCACACCCTGAAAGGGGTTTCCGGTTTTCTGAATCTCAAGGACATTCACCGCTTTTCTCATGGGGTGGAGTCGTTGCTGGATAACGCCCGCAACGACAAATTAACCATTAATCAAAAAATGGTGGACTTCATCTTAGAGGCCGTCGACCTCCTGAAAAAGATGATTTTTGATTTGCGGGCCAACATCGAATCCGGACAAATCGGCCACGCGGAATTTGACTTGGCCCCCTTTTTCGAAAAAATCGAATGGTTGCAGCAAGGCGGAGCCGAATCGCCGGCGGACCTTCGGCCTCAGGAAGAGGAGGCCGGGCCACCCCGGGTGGGGGAATTACTGACGTCCAGAGGGCTCATCACCCCGGCGGATGTCCAGGAGGCCCTGAAGGTCCAGAGTGAGCAACCGCCCGTTAAAAAGCTGGGGGAGATTTTAGTCGCCGAGGAAAAAATAAAACCCAAGCAGGTCATCGAGGCCCTCCGGGATCAGAAAAAAATCGTCGGTGAGTTCGCCGAAACCACCGTAAAGGTTGATACCCACAAACTGGACAACCTGGTGGACATGGTGGGCGAACTGGTCATCGCCGAGACCCTGGTGCAACAAAACCCCATCCTATCCTCCCTGAACGATCCCAAGCTCTCCCGCGATTTCGCCCAATTAAAGAGGATCACTTCCGAACTGCAGAAAATTTCCATGTCCCTGCGGATGATTCCCATCCGCCAGACCTTTCAGAAGATGATCCGTTTGGTGCGGGACCTGGCTCGAAAATCGGAAAAACAGGTGGAATTGAACATGTTCGGGGAGGAAACCGAGATCGACCGGAATATGGTGGAGGCCCTCTATGATCCCCTGGTTCACATGATCCGCAACTCCGTGGATCACGGCATCGAATCGCCTTCCCAACGGCGGGAGGCGGGCAAGGCCGAAGCCGGGCAGTTGGTGCTGCAGGCCTTTCAAAAAGGAGGCAACATCGTCATCGAGATTGAAGACGACGGGCAGGGGTTGAATCGGGAACGGATCCTGGCCAAGGCCCGGGAACGGGGCCTGATTCCCGAGGACGCCCAATTGACCAACCACTTGACCGACAATTTGATCTTCGAGCCCGGTTTCTCCACGGCTGAGAAGATCACGGATGTTTCCGGACGCGGAGTGGGGATGGACGTGGTCAAAAGGGCCATTGAAAAATTGAAAGGGCGGGTGGAGGTCTTCTCCGAGGAAGGAAAGGGCTGCCGCTTCAGCATCCGGGTCCCGCTGACCCTGGCCATCATGGACGGCATTATCGTCCGTATTGGGCAGGAGCGCTACATTATCCCCACCGTGACCATTAAAGAAACCTTTCGGCCCCTGCAAACGGATGTATCCACCGTCCAAAACCGAGGGGAAGTGGTCAACGTGCGAAACATGCTGCTGCCCCTGGTTCGGCTCTACGGCCTGCTGGGGGTGGCCCCCCAGCGGCAGGATCCCTGGGAGGCCCTGGTAGTGGTGGTGGAAAACGAGGGGCAACAACGCTGCCTGATGGTGGACGACCTGGTGGGCAAACAGGAAGTGGTCATCAAGACCCTGGGAGAAAAATTCAAGGAGGTTAAAGGAGTGGCCGGCGGGGCGATCATGGGCGACGGCCGGGTCGGGTTGATTCTGGACATCAACGGAATTTTTGAATTGCATAAGAATTGATCGAGATTCTGAATTCACCAATCCCCTGAGCAAAAAGATCGAGCCCCAGTCGATGTAACTTGAAGAACATGGGATATCATGGTGGGCTGCGGGATCTATAAAAAATAACCATAACGAGGGTAATTCCTCTGGATGAGGAAGATTTTCGGGAATTTTAACAGCAAAGCAGGAGGGAAAGATGGCGGAAGCAGCTAGAAAAATGGAAAGCGTTCATCAGGGGCTTAAAGGAAAAGAGGGAAAATATTTGACCTTTACCCTGGGACAGGAAGAATACGGGATTGGGATCCTGAAGGTCCGGGAAATCATCGGTATCCTGGAGATCACCTCGGTTCCCCGAACACCGGAACATATCAAGGGGGTGATCAATCTGCGCGGTAAAGTGATCCCGGTTATCTCGCTGCGGTCCAAATTCGGAATCCCGGAGGAGGACTACACCGATCGGACCTGTATTATCGTAGTGGAAATTCTGGGCAGCACCGGGGCCATCCCCCTCGGGATTATTGTGGATTCGGTGTCCGAGGTCTTGAATATCTCCGGAGAAGACATCGAACCTACCCCCAACCTGGGCAGCGCGCTCAATACGGATTATATCCTGGGCCTGGCCAAGGTCAAGGGACAGGTTAAAATTCTGTTGGATATCGACCGGGCCCTATCGACGGATGAGGAGTCCGTATTTGTATAATCAGGAACAGCCGGTTTCCGAATTTCAACTGACCCAAACCGACTTCGAAAAATTCAGCCGCCTGGTCTATGAACAAAGCGGGATCTCGCTCCATGACGGCAAAAAGGAGCTGATCAAGGCCCGACTGAGCAAACGAGTGCGGCAGGGGCGGTTCAAATCCTTCCGGGATTACTACCAGTACGTGGTCCAGGACGACTCGGGAGAGGAACTGGTGTTTCTCCTGGACTCTATTTCCACCAACCTGACCAGTTTTTTCCGAGAACAAAGCCATTTTGATTACCTGAAAAATGAACTGCTCCCCCGGTGGAAGACAACCCGAAAGGGCCCGGACCCGCAAATTCGCGTCTGGAGCGCCGGTTGCTCCTCCGGGGAGGAGGTCTATTCCCTGGCCATCACCTTGCAGGAGGGATTGGAGCATCCGGAACAATGGAAAATCAAAATCTTGGCCACGGACCTCTCCACTAAGGTGCTGAAAAAGGCCATGGCCGGGATTTATGAGCAGGACCGAATTCGTAAAATCCCCTCGCCCCTGATTAAGAAATATTTCTTAAAAGGGGACCGCCAATGGCGGGAGTATGTAAAAGTCAAGAAAAGGCTGAGAGACCCCGTGGAGTTCAAGCGGTTCAACTTGATGGAGCCTTTCCCTTTTAAGGAGCCCTTTGACTGTATCTTTTGCCGCAACGTCATGATTTATTTTGACAAGAAAACCCAGGAAAGCCTGGTGAAACGGTTTTATCAGTGTCTGAACCCGGAGGGCGTTCTTTTTATCGGCCATTCCGAGAGCCTGACCGGCATTTCGCACACTTTTAAATATGTAAAACCGGCCATCTATAAAAAGTGAACTGGTTGTTAGGATAAGGGCGTTCCCGTGCGCATTGTAGTGGACATTGCCGACATGAAGGTTACCAAAAACCCCGAGGCCACCTTGATTACTTACGCCCTGGGTTCCTGCATCGGGGTGGTAGTGTTTGATCCCCTGGCCAGGGTGGGGGGCCTCCTGCATCTGATGCTGCCGGAATCCCAGATCGACCCGGAAAAAGCCAAGCGCAATCCCTGGATGTTCGCCGATACGGGGATCCCGCTGCTCTTCAAAGAAGCCTATAGGCTGGGGGCGGAAAAAGGGCGGATAATCGTTAAGGTGGCGGGTGGTTCCCAAATTATGGATAACACCGGTTTCTTTAATATCGGCAGCCGCAACTATGCGGCCATGCGAAAAATATTATGGCGAAATAACGTTCTGATCAAGGCGGAAAATGTGGGTGGACAGGTTAACCGGACGGTGCGACTGGAGATGGCCACCGGCCGGGTCTGGTTGAAAACCTCAGGGGAAGGAGAAACCGAATTATGAGCCGGATCGCGTTGATCGTCCAGTCCATCGACCAATTACCTCCTTTTCCGGCGATCATTCTCCGGGCCCTCCAGTCTATCAACGATCCCCGGAGTTCCGCCCAGGATGTGGTGGAAATCATCCAGTACGATCAGGGCGTAACCTCCCAGGTGCTCAAGGTCTGCAATTCCGCCTACTTTAACCTTCGCCGCCAGGTCCATTCTTTAAAAGAAGCCCTGGTGTTCGTGGGTTTCAATACCTTGATGCAGATCATTTTGAACCGCTCTTTTCAGAGCGTTCTGGCCGGCCCCTGCCAGGGATATGATCTGGACACCGGGGCCCTGTGGAAACATTCGGTCAGTTGCGCCATTTTGACCGAGATCGTCGCCCAGCGGATACAACGGGAACCCAGCGCCACCCAGTTTACGGCCGCCCTGCTCCACGACATGGGCAAAGTGGCCCTCAGCGCCTTTGTCCGGGAGACCTTCGAGGAAATCAAGACCCTGGTCAGGGAAAAGGGGTATTCGTTCATTGCGGCGGAGCGGGAGGTGTTGGGAATGGACCATGCCGAACTGGGGGGGCTGATCGCCGAAAAATGGAAGTTCCCCCTTTCGATTATCGAGGCGGTTCGATACCATCATACGCCTTGGTTGTGCCGGGGTGAAGATCCGGACCTGGTGGCCATGATTCATCTGGCCAACTGCATGGCCCTGATCACGGGCATCGGCGGCGGTTCAGACGGCCTGTATTATGAAGGGGACCCGGAGATTATGAAGCAATTCCACCTCCGGGAAAAAGATGTGGAAAAATGTATCGTTCAACTGAACGACCGTCTGCAAGTGGTCGAATCCTGGCTGGAGGGGGATTAAGAGGTCGGAGGGCTTAACCTTTTTTTGAGAGGCCTGGCCATTCCAGCCCCCGGAGAGAATTCACTCCAGATGGCGGAAACCCTATAATGCAATTGCAGGTACTCGGAGAAGGATCATGGCTTACAATGTGCTGATCGTCGATGATTCGCAGACCATGCGATCGGTGATCAAAAAAACCGTCGCCCTTTCCGGTTTTGAAATCGGAGAATGCTGGGAGGCCGTGGACGGGCAGGCGGCCCTGGAGGCCTTAAACGACCGTTGGGTGGATATCATCCTGACCGATCTCAACATGCCTCGGATGAACGGTCTGGAACTGCTCCGGGCGCTAAAGCAGAATGAAAATTACCGCCATATCCCGGTGCTGCTAATCACCACGGAAGGCAGCGAGGAGCGGATTCAGGAGGCCAGGGCCTTGGGGATCAGCGGGTATATCCAGAAGCCTTTCTACCCGGAAACCATCCGGGACACCTTAACCAGCATCCTGGAGGGAGTCAATGGACAATGAACTGCAAGAGGCAGCGGTCGGGGCCATCAGCCATGTTTTCGAGACCATGTTTTTTGTCTTCCTGGAGCCGTACACCCCGGATTCCGGCGATCCCCGGCCCGGCCCCTGGTCTCCGGATGAACCTTGGCTAAAGTGCAGCATAGGCTTCCAGGGCAGCCTGCGGGGTAATCTGCGTCTTTTTCTGTCCTTCCCCCTGGCCCGGGACTTGACCATCAATTTTCTGGGATTGGAGGAAGAGGCCCTGGATAAGCAAGTTATTGATATGACAACTGAATTAACCAACATGATTTGTGGCAACCTCTTTTCCCGGTACGATCGGGTACAGGGGTATGCCCTTACCATCCCTGAGGCCGAAATCATCCGGTTCGGGGAGTCGACCGGCCCGGAGCCGGCGTCGGAAGGGCTCGGGTTGGATTTTTTGGCTGAGGACCGAATGATTCGGTTGGAAATCCAGTTGGAGGAATAACTCCCTCCGGATCCAACCGATGGACAGGTTAAAAATTGCTGATCATTCAGGATTCCAACCAGGCCCTTGATTCCTACGAGTATTATCTAAAGCCCGGGTTCCTTTATCTAACCCGGGAAGCGACGGTGATCTATACCGTCCTCGGATCCTGCGTGGCGGTCTGCCTCTGGGATCGTCAAAGTAGAATCGGCGCCATGAACCATTTTCTCTACCCTCGAACCGGCGATCCGGCCCAGGCGACTGCCCGGTTTGGGAATGTGGCTGTCCTGACCTTGATTCGACTGATGCTCGCCGAAGGGGTCACCCGGGAAGGCCTGGAAGGCCAGATATTTGGGGGGGGGAACCCAGGGGACGAGCCGCCCCGAAGAGGATATCGGTCCCCGGAACGTACAGGTGGCCAGGAAGATATTACAGCAGCAGGGGATCCCGATCACCTCGGAAGATGTGGGTGGGGGCAAAGGCAGGAAACTCATTTATAACACCGGCACCAATGAGGCGGTGGTCCTGAAAGTGGACCGATTGCGAGAGGAGGACTGGTACCCCTATCGTCTTAAGGGTTCCAATTAGGAATGGTTGATTTAAGCCCAAAAAAAATAAAGGTCCTGATTGTGGATGATTCGGCCATCGTCCGCAAAATCTTCACCGAAGAACTCTCCGCCGAACCGGATATCGAGGTGGTGGGCTCCGCCCCCGATCCCTATGTCGCCCGGGATAAAATTGTCCAATTGAAACCGGATGTGATCACGCTGGACATTGAAATGCCCCGGATGGACGGCCTCACTTTCCTGCGGAAGTTGATGAAGTATTACCCCCTTCCGGTAATTATCGTCAGTTCCCTGTCTTCCAAAGGGAGTAAGATGGCCCTGGAAGCGATTGAGGACGGGGCGGTGGAAGTCTTGGCCAAACCGGGCGCTTCCTATTCGGTCGGCGATATGGGGGTTCAGTTGAAAGAAAAAATCCGGGCGGCCAGCCGGGTGAAAGTGAGTTCTTCCCGACCGAGTCCGCTGGTTTCATCCGCCCCGGTGGAAAAGGTCCGCCTGGCCCTCAGTGAGACCACTCAAAAAATCATCGCAATCGGGGCTTCCACCGGCGGCACCGAAGCCTTAAAGGAAATCTTGCTCCAATTACCGGCCGACACACCCGGACTCTTGATTGTGCAGCACATGCCGGCTCAGTTCACCAAGGCCTTTGCGGATCGATTGAACGGGTTATGTCCGATGAGGGTTAAGGAAGCCCAGGACGGCGATTCGGTCTTGACCGGCCAGGCGCTGATCGCCCCCGGAAATTTCCATATGCTGCTGCGTCGCAGCGGGGCCAAGTATTATGTCCAGGTCAAGGACGGCCCCTTGGTCCACCATCAACGGCCGGCGGTGGATGTGTTGTTTAATTCCGTGGCCCAATATGCCGGGGCCAATGCCGTAGGGGTGATCTTGACCGGCATGGGTGCGGACGGGGCGAAGGGATTGCTGGAAATGAAGCAGGCCGGAGCCAAAACCCTGGCCCAGGATGAAGCCAGTTGCGTGGTCTTTGGCATGCCCAAAGAAGCGATTAAGCTGGGGGCCGCCGACCAGGTGGTCCCATTGATGGAGATGAGTCCCAGGATCATTCGAATGATTAATGCGCTCTAACTGTTTAAAGGGGATCGATAAGTGGCCAAGGGCAATAAAAAAACCGAAATAGACCTGCTGGAGATCGATCCCAGCCAGGAGGCGGCCGGCCGGGCGGGAGCCAAAGGCGAACTCCAGGCAGCGGATGTTTCCAGTGGGAAGTCTTCCGGTTGGCGGAGGCGGTTCATTTTTATTATCTATATCCTGGCCGGCATACTGATCATCAGCGGGGGGATCATGGGGGCCTTTTTAATGGGCTGGATTCAAGTCGACGGCAGCCCGCAACCGGAGCGTGCCGGGAATCAAAGGGGTCCCGAAAAAACCGCCAAACCGCCGGAAATGGGGCCGACCTTTAAACTGAGTTCCCTGGTCATCAATTTGAATGAACCTTCGGGAATGCATTTTGTCAAGGCGACGGTGGTCCTGGAACTGGAAAAAGCGGCCGATCTGGAAAAGATAAAGGAGCGGACCGCGCCCCTGACGGATACGATAATCCTGACCTTAGGCGACCAGCAGTTATCCGATCTGATAAACCCCGAATACCGGGAGAAGTTAAAGAAGGAATTATTGACCAGGCTGAATCTGCGCTTGCCATCCCAGAAGATCAAGAAGTTATATTTTGACGAATTTATTTATCAATAAGGGAATTTCTTCGAAACCTTCAAATGATGGCGGTTTCGCAGAAATTCCCTACAGGTCAAGCGGATCACAGACCGCGATTGGTAATAAATAAAGCGCAAGGAGCGCTAATGGACCGGAATAAACAAATCTATTTGAAGCAGGAAACCATCCGGCTGGGCTTTGGGTCCACCTCCCGGGACACGGTCATTGAAAACTATTTTCAAGTCGAGGAGGCCGCGGAAGATAATATGGTCTCCATCCGCCTGCTGAACATCAGCGATAAACCCTTCGGAGAACCAACCCTGATCACCCGGGAGGAACTGGAACAGGATTACACACCCTGCCCCGATTACTTCAAAAATAAAAAGGATCCGAAAGCCCAATTGGCGGAAAAACATGTGGAATTGGGGGAAGCGCACTACGAGAACCGACAATTTTTCAGCGCCGAACGAGAATTTAATAATGCGCTGGCCTTGAATGATAAAGACCTGAAAGCCAATTTGGGCAAAGGTAAAAGCCTCTATGCCCGGGGAGAAAGAAAGGAGGCCAAGGAAATTTTCGACCAACTTTCCCAGATGGACGACTTGTTTGAAAAAGACAACAAGCATATTTTTAACGAGTTCGGCATCGAATTGCGGAGGCGCAATCTGCATGACGAGGCCATCGCCAACTATACCAAGGCTATCGCCATCGATCCGGGAGATCCGGTGCTCTACTACAATCTGGGACGGGCCTATTACGAAAAAAAGGACCGGGAGGAATCCATAGAACAACTGACCAAGGCCTTGACCTTGAAAGATGATTTCAAGGAGGCCCGGGACTTTCTGAAGACCCTAACCGGCGGTCAAATCCTTCAAAAATCCAAAGCCGCCAAACCCAGGCCTGGAGGAAAGCGCTCCGGGCCGGAAGCCAGGACCACCGGATGAACAACCGACGCCGTCGGACCCGGGTCCCTTTTCATACCCGGGTCCAATTTATCATTCAGGGAAAAGCATTGGTTTCTTCCGACTCAAGAGATCTCAGCTTAACCGGAGTTTACTTTTTAACCGACCTCAGACCGGAGGAAGGAGCGATCGGAGAAGTGGAACTCAACCTGGGTCTGGGGATGCACCCCCTCACTTTGAAGTTCAAAGGAGTGGTGGCTCGGGCGGACGAGAACGGGATCGGTGTCCGGTTTTTGGAAATGGATCCAGCCGCCTTTGTCCATCTAAAGAACCTTCTTTACTATAACACGGGCAACCCCGAGGCGATCGATGCCGAAATAATTCATTATCCCTTTGATCCCGAATCCGATTCCCCATCGATGAAAAATTCCCCCCCTCCTCCCTTACGAAAGGGGAGGAGTCCCGAGGAATAGGATCCCCCCATGGAGCAACCGACGCAACTTCTCCGGGGTGGGGAAATCCCCTCGATACTCCAGTCCGCCGTCAAATCCCGGCAGCGGGTCCGGATGGAAATCCCTCGGACGAACTATTCCTGGATTACCCTCTTTCTGGGATTTGAAACCGGGTCGGGAGGCCCCTGGCTGATCATCGACCAGGTAGCCGGCTTTGATCAAGCCTTGCGTTTTTCCAGAAATCAAACCGTCGCCTTTTCGTTTTATGACCGGACCGGGGTCCCCTTCAATTTTTCCACCGAGGTCCACTTCTGCCGGCCCAAGGAAATCTGGGTGCAACTGCCCCGGATGATCTGCCGGGTACAACGGCGGGCCTTTTACCGGGTCAAGGCCTCCCTGGGAATGGAAGTAATGCTCCGAGACTTGGTGGATCAGGGATACAGAGCCCGGGTCAAGGATTATAGCATGGGCGGAGTGGCTTTTTATAAGGAGCTGGGCGAACAATGGTTTAAGGAATTGAAAACCGATAGTCGGTTGCAGGACAATGCCTTACTCTTTCCCCTGGGTGGGGAAATCCTAACCATCCCGATTCCCTTGGCCGAAATCCGGAGGATTGTGGATTTTCCACCGCACACCATTCAGGGGGCTCTGGAGTTTTTACAGATACCGGAGTCGAGCCGCTCCCAACTGGAACGACTGATCTTTGAGCAACAACGTCTGTTGATACAAAAAATCAAGACCGGCTGATGGTTTTGATTCCCTGTCCCCAAATGGGGGTATTTGGTTGTTCAATTTTGTTATTCTCTTTCACTCCAAAAGGTGTTAAAGGTTAATCGCTGTTCGACCCTTTGGGTGGGTGCCCGCAAAAAATAGCAGCATCAACAGTCTCTGGGTTTGGGCCTGCTTATTAATTAATGAAGGGAATCATGGACTATGAAAGTTGAAATAGTCAATTCATTTTTGGAGGCTACGGTTTCGGTTATTAAAATGATGTCCTCTGTGGACTTGGCGCCGGGGAAACCCTTTATCAAGAAAGGAAGTATTTCCACCGGGGATATCTCCGGGATTGTGGGTATGGCCGGAGAAAGTGAAGGATCCTTAAGCCTGTCCTTCTCCAAGGAGTGCATCCTGTACATTGTCAGCAGCATGTTCGGCGAGCCTTTTGCGGATATCACCGAGGAAGTGAAAGATGCGGTGGGCGAGTTGACCAACATGATTTCCGGCGATGCCCGGCGGAGGATGGAGACGGCCGGCATCCTCTATCACGGGGCCATCCCTTCGGTCATTTCGGGGCCCAATCACGAAATCCGGCATGTCACCAAGGAGCCCATTATTTCCATTCCCTTCGATTCGGCCAACGGGGGGTTTCACCTCGAACTTTGTTTCAAATAATCCGCCCAGGCCCATTCCGAAGGACTTGCCGGAAAAATCCTTGCCCAAGAGGATATGGCGCAATTCTTCGGGAAACTGGCCGGCTTTGGTGCTGAGGCTGATCCGGACTTCCCTTTTCTCCAGGACCTCTTCC
>Ga0351867_10211_pt1 | contig 11359 bp, 8 predicted proteins | sample TotcelHFGM3001M8_FD_206779 | JGI IMG/M metagenome (GOLD analysis project Ga0351867, IMG submission 206779) | Enriched cells from coal bed in the Powder River Basin, Montana, United States - Total cells FGM rep2 HSBNCT.FGM.300.1.M8 ...
AACAGCTCGCGGATACGCGAGGTAAGGTGGAAACGGCGGTGCCCGTGTCGGCTGCGCGTGTTGTCGCAGCGAGAGCGGGAAGAAGCCGTCACTGGGATTCGGGTGGGGTTGGAGGATGTCGCCGCGCGACGCGTCCAATCACTGGGTGACGCCCTTGCTGATGCTTCTGGCCGCAGTTGTGCATCGCCTTATTGAACGGCTGGCGGCGGGACGGGTTCGCCTCGCAACTGGGCCATTCGCTCCGGCTCCGTGTACGTGCCGTAAAACGGAGCGTTCGCGTCCAGCCACAGATAGATCCGGCGGAGGTCTTCCTCGGGCAGACGGAGTGGCGGACCGTGATTCGCATCGGCGAGCACTTGCGTCAGCGGGCTCTGGTCCGCGCCGCAGCGGCCCGGGCGGGTGGTAATCTCGTTCAGCGAGGCCCCGCCCCATTCGTTCCAGCGCACCGACGGCTTCAGATTTAGGTAGCTCCGCGTGAACTCGTCCTGCACCTGGCCGGTCAATGCGAGCGAGCTTTTCCCGGGACCAGCCTGCCCATCGTGGCAGCGCACGCAGTGCCGATCCAATACCGGCTGGACCAGCAGGGGAAAGCTCAGCGGCCGGGTCCCCGCGGGGCCGGGAGTGATGGTCGAGGGCGGGCGGCGCAGGGCAAGCAGGGCACGATTGGCAACCACGGTCCCGGGCCGCTCGTGGCAGCCCACGCAGCCGCGTTGCTCGCCGGGTTGCAGGTACGTCACGCTGCGCATCGTTTGCACGGCCCGGCCGTCCGCGTCCACGGCCTGGAAATAGATCGGCTTTCGCGCCGGCACGCGGAAGTACGCCGAACCGTCTGCTTCGACCGGCACCGTGCCCAGCAACATGCGGGCGCTCTCTGCGTTGGCATACCCCAGACGCGGCTGGTTGGCCACGTGGGTGTGGGTCTTGGGCAAGACCTGAAAGATGCGCAGCTGTTGGACGGTCCGCCCGGCGGGGAGCGGGAAAAGGCTCTGCTGGACGTCGCTCAGTACGAATTCGCCTTCGTCGGTCAATTCTTCCGCGGGCGGGTTGACCCGGCGCGGCGGCGACGGGCGCGGTTCCAGGGGAATGGGATACATGCACGAGGCTTCGGCGTCGCGGTACAGCAGTTCGAGATTGCCGAAGCGGTCGAAGTAGTACAGTCCCGTGCGGGTGTCGCGCTTCTCGCCGGAACTCATGCCCGGCAAGGTCTCGAAACTGAACGCGACCAGGAAGTGGTTCTCCGACAGCGGCCAGGGGCCGTGAAACCAACTCGTCGGCCAGCCGTTGGCTTCCGGGTAAGTCACCTCGGGTGTCAAGGATTCGATGGCGTCGAACGAATCTTCCCCCGAGCCCCGCTCCAAGGCGATCCGCTTGGGGTCCACGATCACCAGCGAACCGCCCACGTCGGCATGATGCGCGCCCGCGACGAACAGAATCTTGTCCGACCCGGGAATGGCATGGGGCTGGAAGCAGGCGTTGATCCGCAGCGTGTAGTTGCCGAACAGGACGGCCGGATTGGAGCCGTCGGAGTGCGTCGTCCACAAGCCGTGAAAATTGGCGGCGGACCGGTCCACGTAGTCCCACCGCGAATAGACGATCCGTCCATCGTTCAGCACCGCCGGATGCCATTCGTTCGTCTCGTGCCACGACAGCGTCCGCACGCCGCTGCCGTCGGCATTCATCCGGTGCAGCGTGTAGGCCGGCAGCGGCTCCCACGGATTGTGGCAGCGGCCAAAACCGCCCCGCCGCGTGGACATGAACGCCAAGCCGCCGTCGGGCAACGGGCAAGGATCGAAATCGTCCTCCGGCCCCGCAGTCAACGCCCGCGGATGGCTCCCGTCGGAGCCGACGGCGTAGAGGTGAAAACAGCGTCGCTGGGGCGAGTAGAAATCGGATTTCTCGGCGGCCCGTTCGGCATACGCGAAGTACACGGTGCCGCCATCGTAGCTGAGCGCCAGCGTCGTATAGTTGCCGCGCGGCAGCCGTCCCGCGATCAGGTCGCGGGTTTGGAAGGACCGGCCCGGATTCTCCAAAACGAACACCCCGCCGCCTGCTACGTCGCCATAGTCGTAGAAATAGCCCAGGTACTCGTGCAGCATTTGAGACACGAACCGGTGGCGTTTCATGAATACCAGCGGCTTGCCGGCCAGCAACGGATTCTTGAGGGACAGGTTCCGCGTGGTCCAGCGCAGCCGGGTGTAGAGCGCCGAACGCTGCTCGGAGGCCATGTGGTCCACGGCGTCGACGGCGACGTGCAGACCGCGCAGGGTGGCCGCCTCCGGTTCCAGTTCCGTGTCCGGCAACGCTCGCTCCAAATCCGCCAGCAAACGCTCCGCTCGCTGCAGTGCCTCGCGAACCGCCTGGGGCGAATCGGGCGTCCGGTTCCAACGCCGCTCCTGAGCAACCCAATCTGCCTCGACCTGGCGGGCCAGGGAATCCTCGCCGCGGAGACTGGGGGTTGCGGCGCGCAGGTCGCCGCTGAGAAAACCTGAGCAGATCAGCAATGCCACCACTTGGATCTTGCGTTTGGCCATAGCCGTGATCGTATCGCTGGATCAGGCGTCCCGCAAGAACGCGAAAGGACCAGCCAAGGGGCCTCGTGGTCGCACCTTGGTTGGTTGGCGCGCTGAGCCCCGGGGCAATTCTGTCTCAACGACGAGCTGGCGAAGCGGGTTCCATCGCAATCGCTACCGGGCCACGGACAACAGCTCGCGGACACGCGCGGCAAGGTGGAAACGGCGGTGCCCGTGTCGGCTGCGCGTGTTGTCCACGACCCGCGGATGCCCGGCCACCGTCGAAAACAAACGCCCAAAGTTGCTTACCAACTCGCACCAAGTCGCTGGCGAAACCTGCAGCCGCTCCAGAATGGGTGGGGCATCCGACGGAGTCGAGCCCCGTTTGCCAGGTACCGTTTGCCGGGCCGTCCAGTCCAGCAGCTCCAAGTAAGCCGCCACCGAGATGGGTAAGAACCCTTTGTCGCTGCAGCGGGTTCCGCTGCGATTGGCACACGGCCCAGGTTCGCTACCATGCTCGTCAAGTTCCAGCGGGGACAGAAATCGGTCAGGAGCCGGGGAAGCGTTCCCGGACAGCGTCGCCGCCATCCGGCGATCATCGATCGGCAAGCTCCGTTGTTCGGCGTCGCTCGCGCTGCCTGCCCGTGCCCGTTCCGCCTCGATCCGCCGCTGTGCTGACGTGTGATCGCTGGCTTCCAGCGTCTCGGCCACCTATTCCGCCATATCGCTGAGCAACTGGCAACGAATGGACTTGAGGCGATTACCGGACCAACGATTTCACCACGGCGAAAACGACCCCCGCCGCCTTTTCGTGTCCAGATGATCGGTTTCCGTCGGTGGTTCGCGTCGGTCGCGCTGGTCGCAGTCCCCGCGGTGTCGTCGGTGTACTCGAATACCGCCGCGCGACTGCGCGTCAAGGCTCTAGGACACAATACCGCCTGAGAATCTTGTCTCGATCAAACTCTTCCGCACCGGCGATAGTAAAAAACCTGCACAAATCTGAGAGGGGCGTGTTCCGGGACAGGACCCAGTTCCTGCCATCTGCGAATAGCACCCCATAGCCGTTTTTGCCCGATAAGAGCCGTTTTGTGTCTTCGGATGGCGCAAGCTGTTCGATGTTCAGATCGCCCGGCTCCATCCAATGAGTATCCGATTGTTCAACCCGCACCACCAAAATTAGATCGTTCGGCAACTCACTCAGGGGTAGTAGTTTGCTTGGGTCAAAGGCAGTACCGGGGCCCGTGATTGCCTTGTAGTATGTCGTGTAAATCCAGGCTTTTCCCGGGTCTTGCCCCGGGGGACCCGCATCGATCGGCGTGTAACGAAAGTAGGAAGCGCCGCGCCCTTCCAAGCGCAGGTTCTGAGGATCGTTCCAGGGCCTGCTCGGATCGTATGCATCGGCCTCATTTGGGTTTCGTAACGCCGCCAGCCTCCGCTGATAAACCTCGATGCGCCACGACCTGGGTTGACCGGTCTCAGCATCCAGTGCGGTGGCTGGTGGAAGATGCCCATTTGCTTCATCGTACCGTCGCAAGCCTTGATAGATGTTGCGCAGGACTCCACGAGTAAACGAGGCTCGTCGACGTGGTCCAGGGAGCCCCTCGACCCAGAATACGAGGTAGACGCCAACTACAAAGATCAGGACACTACCGACTACGACAAGGAAGGCTGACCTGGAAGTCAATTCCACAGTAGGTTTGGGGCCCATCCAAATCCCTTCGTACAATGAACGTTCCGTTAGCGGCACGCATGAAAACACAATCGCCGGTAGCGTTCCCTGCGACGAACGCCGGGAACACGGCTGGGACATCGCTACATGTTGTTTACGAGCACCCCGGCATTGCCAACAGCGTAGTTGTTGCAAAGGAGTCCAGGGGTCAGGAGCATAAATTGGGTAAGTTACTGCTGTCATTGCTCGTGGATGACCTTCGGGCGGCCGCGCGGACGGAGCGTGGACTCCGGACCAAGCGACGGCGCCGTGCGTTGCACCCAGTCGTCGTTCCCATAGGAACAGCCACGCAGGATGGCGCGACGAATGGCATTCACTTCCGCTTCGGTTTGAGGCTGATTGACGATCTCGGCCCAATTTCGCGGTTCCGAGAGCGGCCAGTCGGTCAGCAGCGGCGTGCGAACGCTGTGAACGCGCCGCCAGAGACTTCCCCAGCGCCACCCCTCCGCGGTCTCCACCAGATTGGCACATAGGGCGTTTCGCTCCACATAACGCACGAGCGTGTAGAAGTGGTCGTCCGTCTCCACGGGAAAAGACTTGAAACGCGCCTGGTACAAGTGCCCGTGGCCGACCTTCTTCTTCGCGCGTTGCCAGCGCTGGGTGTGGGTGTTCGTCAGTCGCTGGAGAAACGCGGACAGGTCGCCATCTCCCGCCGGCCACAAGACAAAGTGCCAGTGATTGGGCATCAGGCAGTATGCCAAGATCCGCATCGGATACAGCCGCCGTGTTTCCTCGACAGTCTCCTCAAAGGCCGCGTGATCCCGCTCCGTGGAGAAGATCTTCATCCTGCCCACGCCGCGGTTGAGCGCGTGAAAGATCATTCCGCCGGGTGTGACACGTTTCGTGCGAGGCATGCCGTTACTTTAGCTACTTTCCGCAGAATATCCAGTATATGCTCCTGACCCCTTTCGCTCCGGAGGAGCAGCGATCAGCCCAACGGTTAAAGGTCAAGACCGGCCCCCAATCCCGCGTGCGGCAGAGCTGTCCGAGCGTCTCGGGACGAGCGGCGATTACCCGAACAGTTAAAGGTCAAAAACTGCCCCCCAACTCCCCGATCCCCGCATTCATCCGCGTCTTTCGTCACCGGTCACTACGGCCCGTCATTGGCTATCGGCAGCTTTGGCGCAACGAATTCCTTGGCGAACGGTGCGAGTTCAATGTTGCGATCATGCGTTTCCGCACCATGAACCGTACAAAAAAGCCTGAGTGTGTGTTGTGGGACATCTGAGCGGACATGCCAAATTGCACCGTCCGCAAATGCGATCATGAAACCGCATCCATCGATGCCTGTCGTGGGTATGTTCTCGCGTCGATCAATGTCGACATCTCCGGGTTCCATCCAGTGAATTCCGGTACCCCGGCACTCGATCAAGAGCAGTAAGTCATTCGGCAAAGCTGCGAGTCTTCGAGGTGAAGTCTCGTCGAATGCTGTACCACGACCGCAAATGGCAAGGACGTCAGTATAGAGCGCACTCGTCTCTTCCGAGTAGGGGCCAAAACGGAAGACCGGATACGGCACCGATCGCGCACCCCGGTTTCCCTCGGCGTTCCAGGGAATCGTCTTGTCGTACGGGGCTCTCAGTCCGTCACGATCTGCGACGACAAATCGCCAACTAGCAATGGGCTTGCCGGACGAATCAGTCACGTCACGAGGCAGACGTCGGAAGAATCCGTCGTAGCCGTAGATTGAATTCCAGGCCCCGTCCATGATGCCGGCGCGGTGGTCGGGCGAAAGACTCGCATCGCGGCACGTTACCGAGACCACGATGAGGAGCAGGACGGGGATGGTCGTTCTTGTTCTCATGTCAACGGATAAACGGATAGGAAATCGCTTTTCCGCCACAGGACTGAGGCTAAGCAGGGAAGCGTGGTGAGTCAAGGGGGGATGGCGGGTTCAGGGCGGCGGCCGCCGCCCTGAACCCGCCATCCCCCTCGACCGTTTGTGGGCTTTTGGGAGCGGGTTGGGGGAGCTTGACGACGTTTCGGCGGCAAATCAGGGGTGAATTCCCAGCTCCGCGCGCATTGTCCACGATCCGATTGGCGTCGGGAAAAAGAAAATCAGAAGGTGGACCAGAAGGTGGCTTCGTCCACGAACGTCAATTCCCGGGGTTCCTGGGAGGTCGAGTCACTGTCCCAGTCACTGTCCCAGTCGCTGTCCGGGTCGTAGACGCGGAGGTCCCCGCGCGGCGGGGCCCGGGGCGCTGCGGGACGACGGCACGTGGAACAAAACCCAAACCATGGGCTGGATGTTTGTGCCGCTCTCCCAATATCACGGCGGCGGCGCCGCGGCCACCATCGAGCCCTTGCACCAGCACCTGCCGCACTACGAAGCCCGCTTTGCCAACCTGCTCGGCTTCGGCGTCCAGGCCTGCTATCGCGGCCCCCGACTGTTCGATACCGAGGAAACCAAGGCCCTGGTCGAGAAATGGGTGAAATTCTACAAGGATCACCGCCAAGTGCTGGATCAGGGCGACATCATCCACCTGCGGCGCGCCAACGGCCTCGATTGGGATGGCATTCTCCACGCCAACCCGCAGGGCCTCGAAAAAGGCCTGGCCTTCTTCTACAACCCGCTCACCGAGGACCTTACCCGTGACATCCGCATCCCGCTCCACTACACCGGGCTCACCGCCCAGGCCCAGGTCACGGTGGACGGCGGCACACCCCAGCCCGTAACGCTCGACCCTTCCCACACCGTGACCCTCACGCTCACCATCCCGGCCCAAAGCCGCACCTGGGTTCTTTTCACCGAGTGAGCGGCGCGGGACTTGATGGCCCGTGGCCCATCGCCCAATGTTACTTACACTGAGCGACAAGGCGCTGCCCCCCGGTGACGACACGGTCTCTTTCTCGGCAGAAACCTGCGGCTAGCGCGCCGGAGGCGCCAGACCAACGCCACGAACTCGCAGCAAAGCAATTCGTTTCGGTGGGCCGCCAGGATTGACGGGACGCAGGCTCCCAAGGTAACTTGACCCTGAGTGTGTGGTGGGGATTCCTGATTCCGGCGCTGCGCCGGGTTTTTTGGAAGTCTGGAATGGACACGGCATATTTCCGGGCTTCACTGGGGAGGATCCGATGTTCATCATCCCTCGCAATCCTTGCTTGGACCGACGACAGACGCAGCGGTTGCATCGTATCTCGATCGCAGTTGCTTTGCTGGCTTCCCTCCCGGGCCTCGGCCAGGCGCCGGCGGCGGAAAGCAGGCCCGACGGAAGGCCTGTCCTGCAAGTGCCCTTGACCGATTCCCGACCGGCGATTGACGGCAAGCTGGACGAACCGTCCTGGACAAACGCAGCCCGCACTGGTCCGCTCCATGTCATCCAGAGTGGCGTCACACGGGTCAGTCCGGGCACGTTCAGCACGGAGGTCTGCATTCTGCGCGATGCCAATCATCTGATTATCGGTCTCCACTGCGCGGGGGACCTCGCCGTGCAGGCAGCCGTCCGCCAGACGTGCGAGCCGGCTGGTCCCGCATCGTCGCCGGTTCCGCTGGCCGTTCCTCCGGGCTCGTTCATCCAGGTCGCCAAGCCCCTGCCGGCCGAGCAACCGCTGCCCGCGTTGACGCTGGAATGCTGGGTGCGGCCTCGACGGCTGGACGCCTGGCAGACGCTGATCGCGCAGCACAATTACCCCATCGCCTGCGGCTACGGACTGTTCATCGACAACCAGGGGCGGCTGCAGTTGTACTTGAGCGATGGACGGGGCTATCGGCCCGAGCGGGTGCTGTACGGCCCGGTGTTGGCGCTGGACCAGTGGCAGCACGTGGTAGGCACATGGGACGGCAAGTCGCTGTCGCTGTGGATCAACGGCCGTCTCGTGGCCCAAAGCGCGTTCGAGGGTCCGGTCCAGGCCGGCGCCGCGCCGCTGTGGCTGGGCGCCTGCGGACACAACGGACCGGCAGTGAACCAACTGCAAGGCGATTTGGCCATGCCGGTGATCTATGCCGATGCGCTCGCGGCCGACGCGATTCAGGCCCGCTATCGCGATCAGGGCCGCACGCCGGCCACCGGCGACACGGTGCTGGCTTGCTGGCCGACGGTCGAGAAGCAAGGAGATCGCGTGGCCGACCGTTCCTCGCACGGCCGCCACGGGCGCGTTGTCGGCGCGGCGACCTCCTCCGAGTTCGTCGACCTACTGATCGACTCGAATGCCGATCGGAACTCCTACTACCTGATTCGGATTTCGCCCGCGCAAGGAGGGAATGTCGTCTGCGCGTACAACGAACATGCGCCTCCCTGGCACGACCGGACGTGGCAGCCGCAGTTCGAGTTCGCGGTGGCCGAGGGAACCGACGGCTGGACCGCCGAGTTGGCTCTGCCGCTGGACATCTTCTGCAAGAACAAGACACTCGCGGCCGAAATCGGTTTCAACGTCCGGCGGTTTCGGATTCCCGGACAGGAAGTCCATGCCTGGCACGGCGCCTTTGACCAGCCCGACGACTGGGGTATCCTGACGGGGATTCCCCCGCGCGATCGAATGCCGGAGCCCGAGTATCACACGCGCGGCCTGAACCGGTTCTATCGGCCTCCGAACAAGGCCGGCCGAGCGTTTCTGGCCGAACAAGCGGGGCGGGCCGTCGAATTGGGATCCGGCTCCGCTCATCCCCACACCACGGGTGCGGTACGACTGGAACTGGAAGGGTTCCTGCTGGCGGGCGATCCGCATGCTCGCGGCATTATCTGGGATCTGGCCGTGGATGAAGCAAAAGGCGAACTGTACGTGCTGGCCGATACTCGACCGGTTCGAGGCGTCGCGGAAGTGCGGGTGTTCGACCGGCGGGGCGAGTATCTGCGGACGGTGATACCGTTCCATCCCACGCTTCCCGCCTCCAGCGTCCAGGATCTGTGCCGGATGACAGCGCGGGAAATGGGCGCACCGCTGGTTGTCCCGAAGCTGTTCGAGCCCTGGGGCGAGCCCTCCTTGTATGGCGACTGGTGGCACCACCCGCAGAAAATGGTGTTGGCGTCCAACGGCGATCTGATCATGGCCAATATCTACAAAGGGATCCTGTGGCGGATCCGGCCGGACGGCAGTCTGCCGCCCGACGGCTGGACCTCGGCCTACCATGCCGGGCGAAACGAGCCGTTCGAGAGCACCGTCTGGACCCAGGATCTGTGGATGGTCCCGGATCTGAAGAACTACCTGCCCTTCCATGCCCTGCACTACCCCTACTTCTGCTTCGATCAAGACGGGATGTTGTACGTCTCGGCGGGGCAAAGCAGCCGACCGACGCGGCAGTATGCTTACCACTTTGAAGTCAGCCATCAAGAGGTGAGCCACGATCGCGAGCTGCCCGGGCAGGAGGGACGCGGGACGTATGTTTGGAAGTGCCAACCGCGACCGGGGCCCGCGGTGGAAGAGCTGGACACGCTGGGAGGTTTCGCCGAGCCGAGCGGACTGGTCCACGACGGCCAACATCTGATTGTGGCGGATTCCGGGCACAACCGGCTGCAGGTATTCGCCGCGGACGGTCGTCTGGCCGCGACGATTACGCACTACGAACAAGATGGCCAGCAGCATCCCCTTCACGGCCCCACGGCGTTGGCCATGGATCGCGAGCACTGCCTGTATGTGCTGGTCGCGTCGCAGGCGAAATCGGCCGATCGGCCCATCATCGAACGGACGCTGCCGTTGATCCAGCAGGAGTTTTTTTTTTATGATAGGGCGACCACCGAGATTTACACGAGACTGATCAAGCTCAAACGCTGGCAGGAACCTCGCCTGCTGGCCGCGTCCGCGCCCTTGCACCAGGATGTCTTGCAGATCGCCGTCGATGCGGGAACATTTGCCCTGGTTTCCCTCGGCGTCAAGGTGCCGGGCCAGCGCCAAAAGGAGGCGGCACGGGTGCCCCCGAGCCACGGACTGCCTTTTTTCCCTCGCATGCCGGCGTTGAACACGGTCTCTCCCGCCGCTGTGCCGTTGTCGTTCATGAAGATGACGAGGGTCTCCTCCTCGATGCCCCACTCTCCGAGCTTCGTGAGGACCCGGCCGATGTTCTCGTCGATGTTGTGGATCATGCCGTAGAAATGAGCGCGCTGCGGGGTGGCCACCTTGCCCTCGTAGAGCGCGGCGTCCTCGGGTCGGGCGATGTAGGGTGAGTGCGGGGCGTTGGTGGGGATGTAGGCAAAGAAGGGCTTGCCGGCGCGGCGCTGGGTGTCCATCCATTCGGTGGCCTGACGGTAGAACACGTCGGTGCAATAGCCGCTGGTCTTGACGAACTTCCCGTTGTGCAGGATCGCGGGATCAAAATACTTGTTGCCGGGCGCGTCGCCGCACGAGCCGGGAAAGACTTGCCCGATGCCGCCCCCGCCGTGGATGAACATTTCGTCAAAGCCGCGCGCGGAGGGCAGATACTCTTTTTCATCGCCGAGATGCCACTTGCCGAAGATGCCGGTGGTGTAACCCGTATCGCGGAGCACCTGAGCGAGAGTGATGGCCTTTGGTGCGAGGCGTTCGCGTTCGAGGATGGTGTGGGTGATGCCGTTCTTGAACTCGTGGCGGCCGGTGAAGAGGGCGGCGCGGGTCGGGGCACAGGTGGGGCTGACGTGAAAATCCTCAAAGCGCACGCTCTCGGCGCGGAGGCGGTCGAGGTGGGGCGTCTTGAGGATGGGGTTGCCGTGGGCGGAGATGTCGCCGTAGCCCTGGTCGTCGGTGAAGAAGAAGACGATGTTGGGCTGAGTGGAGGCCTGGGATAAGCCGCCGAGGGCGCAGAGCCATACTGAGAGAATGATGCGTTTCATGGTGCTTTCTTTTTGGCGGCGGTTTTGACGGGTGTGGCGGGATAGCGTCTCACTTCCACGTCGTTCTTCTGCGCTGCTCCCGGCGTGCTGCGGCCTTCGGTGATGAGCTTCTCCAGCAGCGCTGTCATCTCCGTGACTTTCTCAGGCATCGCGGCGGCGAGGTTCCTGGTTTCACCGAGGTCGTCCGCGAGATTGTAGAGTTGCACGGGGTGCGATTGGTCGCAGCCTTTGCTGCCGTGGGAGCCGGGTGCGGGGATGTATTTCCAGCTGCCAGAGCGAATACCCGGTGTGCCGCCGGCGGAGGCGCTCACGGCATTTTCGCGCACGGGTTGGTCGCCACCTTTGCCGAAGTGCTCGGAACCAAACTTCCGGACAACGCC
>Ga0351867_10024_pt2 | contig 11309 bp, 7 predicted proteins | sample TotcelHFGM3001M8_FD_206779 | JGI IMG/M metagenome (GOLD analysis project Ga0351867, IMG submission 206779) | Enriched cells from coal bed in the Powder River Basin, Montana, United States - Total cells FGM rep2 HSBNCT.FGM.300.1.M8 ...
GTTTTTTTTTTTTATTTTTATTTTTTTTGTAAAACCTACCCCCCCCCTTCCGCGTTGGTTTTTTTTAAAATATTTTTTTTTTTCACCCCCCGACCCCAAATCCGCCCGTCGCGAGATGCCTGCCCCAATTTTTTCGCGGCCTCTCCGTGCTACGCGACGCGGGCGGTCGTCCGAGTACGCTCCTCGCCCCAGGACGTGCCAAACAGACCTCGTGCGGCAGGTTGCGAGACCGCTGCGACCGGTCCCGAAGCTGCTGCCCCTGGGTGCGCGGGGAATGATCCCGGCGCCGTCCGCGGGGCCGCCGATACTCGCCGCGGCTCCGCCCGCGCAATGATTACCAACGGGCGTTTCAGACGCTGGGCCACTTTCGCCAAATCTTCGGCTGTTCCCAACAGCAGGGGATGAGCCGCATCAAGAAGTGCCGCAGCCGCCGAGGAATCGATCTCGGCAGCCACCAAGCGGTGCTCTTCGACGCGGACTGCAAAGTAGTGTAGTGTCATCTGTAAAACCGCTCTCCGGTTGAATTACTCCTGTTTCCCAGCCGCGAAACCCGCTGGCCGCTTCATCGGCCATTCAAGCAGAGCAACGAACGTGCCAATTCCAGCAGAGCCCGCTTCCGGGAGGGCTCGCACTGACGATGAGCCGCCTTTCCGGCCACACTCAACCCTGCTCTGGGCAAAGCCGAGAAGAGCGACGCAGCCGCCGCCGACCATATTTGCTGGCACATCCCAGCAAATACGACGGCACCAAGGATATATCACGGATGCGAAACGTACACGAAACGCTCGTACCCGGCGCTCGCTCGCCCCGACGCAAGGCACTCGGGCGGCCGATTCCCTTTCGACAGCTCCTCGGATAGAATTTCCGCGTCCCTACAGGAGAAGCAACGTGAGTGTGGCCCAGCTTTCGTGGATTTATCTGGCTTTGTGTGTCACCGGCGCTGCCGAGGCCGCCCAACCGGCGGCGGGCGGCGTCCATGCGTCTGTCGCCCAATATGGGATCACCTGGACCTTTGCCGAACCGGTCCAAGCCGGACGATTTGTCACCGGCGACTGGTGGATCGTAGGCCCGGCGACGGTTCGGAGTGTGAGCCCCACGGCTGCGGCCGATCGGCACGGAGCCGTGGTGAATCCGCCAGCCGGAGACAAGCAGGGTTACGACAGCCGCATGGCGCATTTCGATGCTTCGCTCCGCGCGGCGTTTCCGCTGACGCTCCAGCCGGGCGACGCGCTGGTCAGCACGATCAGCGTCGAGAACGTCGGGGACAAGACCCCGGACACCGTGCCCGGCCAGTACTGCCGCGGGCCGTTACAGACGGCGGCCGTGTTGACGTGCCTGCGCGAGCCGCCGCCCGCGGATGCCTTTCGGCCGGCGTACGTGGGCACATGGCGGGAACTGTTCACCGTCGGGCAATTGCGGCGAGATCGGCTGCCGGGTTTGCGAGCCCCGGACTCGACCCCTGACGCGAAACCGTACGAGCGCGTGTTGGAGCGGATCTGGCTGGACCACCAGCGGGAGTGGGTCAACCGCATGATGCACCCGCTGGAGAATATGCCGGATTACGGACGCGAAATCACCAACATCGTCTCGGACGTGGGGCTGCTGGTGCTGTTGGAAGATCCTCAGCGGGAAAGAGAAACGCTGCTGTTGCGGTTCGTCCAAAAGGGAATCGATTACTACGGCGTGGCACAGTCCGACGGTAACCTGTGGATTGGCAACGGAGGGCACAACTCGGGCCGCAAGTGGCCGATCCTGTTCGCGGGCTGGATCCTGGGACACAAGGGCATGATGCATGTCCAGGCCACGTTTCAGGAGGACCAGCAGACGTATTTCGGTCCCGGCTTTCGCGGCCAGAAAGCGTTATGGACCATCTCGCCGGGGAATCCGAACGGCCGGCACGAGGAAGTGGATCCGGCGACTTGGCCGGCGTATGGCGACAGCCGCGGCAACAACGGCAGCAAAGCGGAAGGCTACCGAAAACTGAACGGCCCGACGTGGGTCGGTCAAGCTCTGGCCGCGCACTTGACCGGCATGGTCGAATGCTGGAATCATCCGCCCTTCTTCGCGTACGTGGACCGCTGGTGGCAGGAAGAACAGCAAGCCAACGCCTTTGTCACGTCGATGTGGCAGCGTTACCGCAATCGGCCCGACGGGGATTGACAGGTTGCTCGGTTCTGGAGAGACGATCGGCTGTAGCCACTCTCTACCGCCCGCCCGCGCTCCGTTTGAAAGGCGTGCCCATGCTGCAACTCGAATTCAAACGCAACGCCGCCGACGTGGTCGCGCGCCTGCGCGCGCTGTACCGGCGGCAAGCGGCGGATCGGATTTTCGCCACCTTTCAGCTTCCCCATCCGGCACTGGACGAATTCGCTCGCACCTATGCCGACGGCGCGTGTGGCTATCCCGATCCCGCCACGCGCGTGACCTTTTGGGAACGGTGGCTCGCCGGGCGGGTTGATGTCGAGGACGACTCGATTCCCGCCGCGTATCCGAGCGAGATGGATCAAGGCCTGTACGGCGGGATGCTCGGCGGCGACGTCCGCTTCATGGCGCACCCGGACAGCGGCTGGATTTCGTCGATGGTCGCACCGCTGCTGCAGGACTGGTCCGAGTTCGACAGCCTGCGCATCGACCGCTCGGCACGGTGGTTTCAGCGTTACCTGACCCAATTGGACGCGTTCGCCGCAGCGGCGGCGGGCCGGTTCGGCGTCAGTCACTTTATCCTGATCGACAGCTTGAACTTTGTGTTCGAACTGGTCGGCGCGACCAATACGTACGTGAGTTTGCTGGAGCAACCGGAACTCGTTCGCCGCGCGATCGACTTTGCCTTCGCGTTGAACGTGTTGGTCCAGGACACGTTTTTCGAGCGTGTCGGATTGTTGGACGGCGGGACGGCCAGCAACATGGTGCAATGGATCGACGGCCGGATCGTTTCCGAAAGCGTCGATCCGTTCCACATGACGTCGGTGGACTATTTCGAGGCTTGGGGGCGGGAACCTGTCGAGCGGATTCTCGCGCATTACGACGGCGGCGTGCTGCACATCCACGGCAACGGCCGGCACCTGCTCGAGGCCGTGTCGTCGATACGCGGCTTGCAGGCCATCTATCTGGGCGACGACCGCGGTTTCCCGGAGGCGTTCGAGGTGCTCGGCCAACTGCAGGCACGCACCGGCAACGTGCCGCTGGTGGTCTCGACCGGCTGGGACCGCTTTGTCACCTCGCTGCGCCACCGGACGCTGCCCGGGGGCGTGCTGTACCAAGTCGCCGGGGCCTGGAGCGCGGACGACGTGAACCGTTTAATGGAGGACGTCCGGGCGTACCGGGCTTAGTCCACCGCTTGCCGTCGCCGCCCAGCTCGCGAAGCGGCGGCGGGGATCCAGATCCGGCCGTTCGATCCAGGGCGGCAAGGCGGGCTGGTCGGCCAGTTCCCGATCGACGTGCTCGTAGTAGGGCAGCATCGTCAATTGCGCCGCGGCGTTCGGCTCGGAAATCGCGATCGTCCACGGATGCAATTGCAGGGCCGAAGCGGGAATCCGCGACGACACGGGGCCTTCGATCATTTGGGCCCAAGCTGCCGCCTTGTTGGAGCCGTTGGCCAGGATCAAGCAGCAGCGGGCTTCCAGGATCGAGCCGACGCCCATCGACAACGCCCGCCGCGGAACTTGCCGTTCGTCGTCGTCAAAGAACCGGGCGTTGTCGGCGATGGTCTGAGGATGCAGGGACACGATCGACGTGCGTCCGGCCAGCGACGAACCCGGCTCGCAAAACGCGATGTGTCCGTCGGCGCCGATTCCCAGAACCTGGAGATCGATCCCGCCGGCGCGGCGGATCTTCTCTTCGTACTCGACGCATTCAGCGGTCAGATCGTCCGCCATGCCGTCCAGCAAATGGGTCTGCCGTGGCCCCAGTCCTAAATCGTCGAACAAGTTCTCCCGCATGAACTCGTGATAGCTCTGCGGATGCTGAGCGGGCAGGCCTTCGTATTCGTCCAGGTTGAAAGTCGTGACGCGGCTGAAGTCCAGCCGTTCGTCCCGCGCGATTTGGATCAGCGCGCGGTACAGTCCCACCGGCGTCGAGCCGGTAGCCAGTCCCAACACCGCAGCGGGCTTCTGCCGCACGAGTTCGGCGACGATCCGTGCCGCCCGTTGCGACATCGCTTCGTAGTCTTGCTCCACTTTCACAAACATCGCAGACGCCTTTCCAATATGAAAACGCCTAACCTACCCGGTATCGCGGATGATTGGGGTCGGGCTTCAAGCCGCGTTCGATGGCCACTTGGCTGTGCCCGGTATCGATCATGGCGACCGCGGGAAAGATGTACTTGGCGTCCTCGACGGGGCCGTACAACAAGAAGTCACCGCCGATCGCGACGGCCGAAGCACAGGCGGCGGCCACGCAGGCATCCTTGGCTTCGCCGCCCAGTTTCTTCTTCAGGCCCTTCCAGGTGGCCACGGCGTTGTGGACGCCGCCGCCGGCGGGCAAACCGAATTCGTCCTTGATTTCAAACAACGCTTGGCACGCCTGGCCATAGGTCGCCAGGTCCAAAAAACAGGTGTCGACCAGCAGCTTGCGGATGCCCGCCTGTTCGAGCCGGGGCAGCAACTGCCGCACGCACTCGACCCGCCCCGCGGCGGTGAAATCCAGCAGATAGTAGGTCAGCAGGATCGCGCTGGTGACGCCCGCGTCTTGGATCGCCTGCAGTTCCTCGTCCTGCGTCTCCGGCTGGACCGAGTTGTACACGACGCGGTCCGTCAATCCGGCTTCCGTGGCGTATTTCAAACCGGCCAGTCGCACGTCGGTCGTCGTGCCATCGATCAGCAGCGGGGCCTTGCTGACCCGCGCGGCGAACTCCAGGTGCTTGCACATCGCCTCGGGCGAGTCGCCCACGACGTCCAGCATACAGGGATTGCCGGTCCGCTCGGACCATTCGTCCTGGTTGCGGATCACGCGTTCGGCCCGTTCGGGATCAAATCCGCCCTGGTCATCGTTCAGCAGCACGTTGTGCCCGTGATAGAAAACCGTGCCGATCAGCACGGCCGGACGGACGCCGGGTTGTCCGCCGGCTTTGACGCCGCCGATGTCGAACGTCTGCTGCTCGGCGGAGAATTGCAGGAAGCCCTTGCTCATCTTCGATTTCCTTCCTTAGCCGGCTACCACCGGCAGGTGCGACAAGGCCATCGCGATCTCGTCGTCGGGGTACTCGTAGTCCTTTAACTGACCGGCCAGGTAAGCCGTATAGGCGCTCATATCGAAATGGCCGTGTCCGCACAGGTTGAACAGGATGGCCCGGCTGACGCCTTCTTCTTTGCAGCGATTCGCCTCGCGAATCACGGCCGCGATGGCATGGTTCGCTTCCGGCGCCGGCATGATGCCTTCGAGACTGGCGAATTCAACCCCCGCCGCAAAGCACTCGACTTGATGCACGGCGATGGCTTCGGCCAGCCCCAACTTCAGCAAGTGACTCACCAGCGGCGCCATGCCGTGGTACCGCAATCCGCCCGTGTGGATGGCCGGCGGGATGAACTCGCTGCCCAGGGTGTGCATCTTCAGCAGGGGCGTCAGGTGCGCCGTGTCGCCGAAGTCGTACGTGTAAGGACCGCGCGTCAGCGTGGGACAAGCGGCCGGTTCCACCGCGACCACCCGCAGCTTGTCGTACCCTTCGCCCCGCAGTTTGGCGCCCACAAAGGGGAACACGATGCCGCCGAAGTTCGAGCCGCCGCCGGTGCAAGCGACGATCACATCCGGCTGGTCGCCGGCCATTGCCATCTGCTCCATGGCTTCCAAGCCGATCACGGATTGATGCATCAGCACGTGATTCAGCACGCTGCCCAGCGCATAGTTCGTGTCCGGAGACTTGGCCGCGACTTCGACCGCCTCGGAGATCGCGATGCCAAGCGAGCCGGGCGAGTTGGGGTCCTTGGCCAGGATCGCGCGCCCGGCTTCCGTTTCCTCGCTGGGACTGGGCGTGACTTCCGCTCCGTAGGTCTGCATCAGGGCTTTGCGGTACGGTTTCTGATCAAAGCTCACGCGAACCATGAAGACCTTGCATTCCAAGCCGAAATACGCACAGCCCATGGCCAGCGATGAACCCCATTGTCCGGCGCCGGTCTCCGTGGCCAGCCGTTTCACGCCGGCCAGCATGTTGTAGTACGCTTGCGGCACGGCCGTGTTCGGCTTGTGCGAGCCGGCGGGGCTGACGCCTTCGTACTTGTAGTAGATCCGCGCTGGGGTGCCGAGCGCTTTTTCCAGCCGCCGAGCCCGATGCAGGGGCGTCGGCCGCCATTGGCGATAAATCTGACGCACCGGTTCGGGAATCTCAATCTCCCGCTCAAGCGAGACTTCTTGCTCGATCAAGCTCATCGGGAAAATGGGAGCCAAGTCTTCCGGCCCGATCGGCTTGCCGGTCCCGGGATGAAGCACCGGCGGAGCAGGCTCGGGAAAATCGGCTTGGATGTTGTACCAGGCGAGCGGAATTCGCTCTTCCGTCATGACGTACTTGATTTGGTCGCTCATCAGCAGTCTCCGATAATTTATAGGAAAGCGACAGCGTAAACGAGCATCGGTCCGCTGTAAACATGGGGAACCGACAACGGGAGCGGCAAATCCGGGGACATGGAAACAAACGTTAACGATTGGCGTGCGAATCTGCTTGTCTCGTACCAGCCGGGAAACCGATCCGTTGATTTCATCGCGTCTGAGATATCCAGTTATCGTCGTCTTCTCCAGGCGCCGACATTTAGCGAAAAGCGGCAACAGAACGCTGCAACTCTGTGTCCCCCACGACACACACGCGTCGTCATTTAGACGACGGACTCCGGCTCTTCACATATCTCGTCAGTATCTTGATTATTTCTAAATCATTGTACGACAGCGAGTTGTAACAATCCGTTTGAGCTGCGGCACATTCAATGCTCTTCCAATCGTGCCAGTGGCCGACAGCCAAAGAGCCACGAGGACCCGATTTCTTTTCACAGGTTCCAGTTAGAGGAGATCGATCATGCGCAAGGCAAGTTTCTTTTTAGCAGCGGCCGTACTCGCCGGCCTTGTCACTACCACCGCGTCGGCCAATGAGCCAAATTCGCGGCACGGTTTCGATGGTCGAGCCGACATCCAAACCGTCAGCCATCCGGGGAGGTACGACAGAGATCGTGGGCACGGGTATCATTCCGGGCAGGGTTACCATTCCGGGCACAGCAGATACGGGTATTACCCTCGGCACCATTACAGTGGGCGGCCGGTTATCGTTTATCCGCGGTATCCGAGTTACCCGCCAGTGTACCGCAGTCCGCACCACATCTGCGGCTCGCATTGTGGGCCCCATTGCGGGTACGCTTATCCGCCCAACAATCTCTACTATCGTGGAAACGGCTGGGGATTCTCCTTCGGTTTCTAACCGCTGGGGCGAGATTCCTGGCGATTATAGGGTGAACGTGCTGGGGAGTTGGCGAAAAGAATGAGCGGTCCTCAGGTCATCATCGCCGACCTTGTAAAGACAGACCGCAACCGGTGAATGCCCCCGGCTTCCCGCTTGCCCGGGGGATACTCACCCAACTCGAAGACTCGGCCAGCACTCCGTGGGAGGTTTGTTTTGATGAGGAACTTGTATGAGTGTCGCGAGAGGCGGGAGAACAGGCTATCTCACGGCATACGAAATCGTCCGGACTAGTCCCACCAATCGCCGCCCGCCAGGATTCGGTCGATGTCGGCCGCCGTCGGCAGACGCCACGTGCCGGGCTGCAAAATACCGGCCATCAAGGCATCCTCATCGTGCAGATCCGGCAAGCCCAGCACGTGGCCCATCTCGTGCAGCACAACCGTCAGCAGATCCATCTGCGTTTTCAAGTCCGAAATCTCAAGTTCGTCCCCTACGCTCCCTTCATCGTCTGCGGCATACCACCCATACCCGGCGGCGTCGATGTCCAAGACGATCCGGTCCGACGTCGCCCAACCCAAGTACCGATCAGGCAGGTCGGCAATCTCGAACGACAGCGACTGCAGCACCGCCAGACGAGCCGCATCCAATCCCGCCGATTCCCACGCCGCAATGGCTTGCCAGACGACTGCGGTCAGCGAGTTCGTGTCCAACGCTGTCGAACTCGACATACCGAACGTCACGTCGGGCGCCACGAGGGCCGCCGCAACCACGACGCTGGACGAAAATTCGGACGTATTCCCGTTGGAGTCGGTCACCGTCGCCACCACGCGTTGTCCGGCCGACAGCCCGCTGACCGTCAACGCCACCGAGTCAGACCCGGGCACCAAGTACGACTCGCCGCCCAAGTATGTCTGCCCTTCCTGACCGTCTGCGTCCGCCCGGAAGAACTCGACCGCCAGCGGATACGCCGAGTTCGCGATCGACGAGGACACGCTGTAGCTGATCGTCAGCGTCGTGCCGCTCAATACGGCCGAGGTCATGACCGGGAAGTTTTGCAGTTGGTTCGGACCCGTGTCCGGATCGTCTGCGTCGTTGGCCGTCACCCCGTCGCCGTTCAGATCGATCCCCAGACTCGAGTTCTGGAAAATCGAATTCTGGCGGATCGCATTCCGCACCGTAGCCGCCCCCGACACGGTGATGCCGCGGCTTTTATTGCCCATGATCACATTCCCCGCGCCGGCCACGGTGCCGCCCACCGTGTTGCCCGCCGCACCGCCCGCCAGCAACACGCCTGCGCTCGTGTTGCCCAAGTTCACGGTCCCGCTCGCGTCCGTTCCGATCCGGTTGCCCTGGATCACGTTCGCGGTGGCATCGCTTCCGAAGATCTGAATCCCCACCGTGCCGTTGCCCGAGATCACGTTCCCGGCTCCCGCCGCCGTCCCGCCGATCGTCGTCTGCGGAGCACGCAAGTCGATCCCGTACGACGTGTTGCCCAACGCGGCCGTGCCCGCCGCGTTGGTCCCGATCCGGTTGCCTTGGACCTGGTTCCCCGTCGTGCCCGAACCGGCGATGTACATTCCCCCTTGGCCGTTGGCCGAGATCACGTTCCCCTCGCCCGCCGCGCTGCCTCCGATCCGATTATTCGCCGCCGACACGTACACCCCGTAGCGAGAATTACCCAACGCCACCGCGCCGGTCAGGTCCGTCCCGATATAGTTGCCCGCGATCACGTTTTGGTTCGTGCTCGTGCCCGCGATCTGCACCCCATAGTGGTCGTTCCCCGAAATCACGTTGCGGGCCGCCGCCGTCGAGCCGCCCACCGTGTTCCGCGAGGCGATCGCGATCGACACGCCCGGACCCACGTTGCCGCGGTCCAATGTGCCCGCCACATCCGTGCCGATCAGGTTGCCTTGCACCACATTGTCGTGCGCGTTGGTGCTGGTCAGCTGGATCCCGCCGCTGACGTTTCCGGAGACCACGTTCCCGGCGCCAAGGGCCGTTCCGCCGATCGTATTGTTCGGACCGCGCACGTCGATCCCGGACGCCGCGTTGCCGACGACCGCCGTGCCGCTGATGTTCAGACCAATCCGGTTCCCCTGCAGCACGTTCCCCGACGCTCCCGAGCCCACCAGGTACACGCCGCCGCCGTTGCCTGAAATCACGTTCCCGGCGCCCGCCGCTGTCCCCCCGATGATCGTGTTCGGCGCGGCCACGTAGACGCCAAAGCCTGTGTTGGGCAAGGCGCTTTGCCCGGTGATCTCCGTCCCGATCAGGTTGCCTGTCACCACGGTACCCGCCGACACCGGATCGGCGATGAATAAGCCGTGCGTACCGTTGCCCGAGATCAGGTTGCCGCCCGCTCCCACGCCGCCCACGGTCGTGCTGGGCGCGTAGATTACCACTCCGCGGAAGCCGTTGCCCAGGTCCAGCGTGCCGCTGATATCGGTGCCGATCGCGTTGCCCTGGAGCACGTTGCCCGTGGCGGTCGACGTGTACACGAACACGCCGTCCACGCCGTTGGCGGAGATCACATTGCCGTCTTCGGCTCCCGTACCGCCGATCGTGTTGGCGGGACCACGCACGTCGATCCCATAGCGGGCGTTGCCCAGGGCCACGGCGCCCGTCACGTCCGTGCCGATCAAGTTGTTCAGGATTTGGTTGCCTGTGGCTGCCGCCGTGTTCAGGTATACGCCGCTGGATAGGTTGCCCGAGATCACGTTGCCCTCGCCGGCTCCGGACCCGCCGAGGCGGTTGTTGCCCGAGGTGATGTAGACGCCTTGGCTGGCGTTGGGAATCGCCGCGGTCCCGGCCAGGCTCGTCCCGATCAGGTTGCCGACCAGCACGTTGCCCGTCGCGCCGGCGCCGGTGATGAACACGCCGTGCGTGCCGTTGCCCGAAATCAGGTTGCCCGCGCCGCCGCCTCCGCCCAGCGTGTTGTTCGCCGCCCCGGACAGTGTCACGCCGGGACCACGGTTCATCATAGCCGCGGTGCCCAGGGCGTTGGTTCCGATCCGGTTGCCTTGCAGCAGATTGTGATGCGCGTCGGCCCCGACCAGTTGGACGCCGCCCGCCATGTTCCCCGAGATCACGTTCCCGGCCCCGATGCCGCCGACGGTCGTCTGGGGGGCTCGCAGGTCGATCCCGTAGCCGCCATTGCCCAGCACCAAGGTCCCGCTGGCATCGGTCCCGATCCGGTTGCCTTGCACGACATTTCCCGTAGCGGCCGCCCCGGCGAGATACAACCCGCTGCCCGTGTTGCCGGAGATCAGATTGCCGTCGCCCGACGCCGCGCCACCGATCTGGTTATTGGATGCGGCGACATAGATCCCGAACCGGCCATTGGGCAGAGCTGCCGTGCCGCCCGCATTGGTGCCGATGAAATTTCCCAACACTTGGTTGCCACCGTTGGAAGTGATCTGGATGCCGTCCCGGCCGAAGCGGCTGAACGCTAATCCCCGCACCGTACTGTTGCCGGCGGTAATCACCAGTCCCGACGTTGCGGCGCCCGCCAAACTGCCGTCCAATGCGATCCGCGGCGTACCGACATAGCCCGGCTGCGTCGTCGCGTCAATGACCACCGCATCCGTGATCGTCGACAGCGGGGACGCCGGCTGAATGGTATGCGGTCCCGCGCCAGCAATGGCAAACATGATCTCGTCGGGCCCGTCCGGCAGATTGGCCAAGGCGTTGGCCTCCTGGATCGCGGCGCGCAGCGTGCAGGCCCCGTTGCCGTCAGCGCAGATCCCGTCGCCGATATTCACGTCGCCGCCGTCGCCCGTCGAATTGACGACCCACCGCCGAACCGTCTCGTCGGTACCCGTGAGGGCGATCAGTGCCACGTCGTTGCCATCGCCGCCGGCATAGGTGATCTCGAACACGTGAGCGCCGACGTTCACCAGGCTTCCCTCGGCAAGTCCGCCGAAGGTACCGGTCA
>Ga0351867_10263_pt1 | contig 10827 bp, 10 predicted proteins | sample TotcelHFGM3001M8_FD_206779 | JGI IMG/M metagenome (GOLD analysis project Ga0351867, IMG submission 206779) | Enriched cells from coal bed in the Powder River Basin, Montana, United States - Total cells FGM rep2 HSBNCT.FGM.300.1.M8 ...
ATTTGTCCAGCCTGTTTGCCGACGACGCGGCTTGGGAACAATCGTTCCGCAAGTGGGAACGCCGCATTCCGGGCTATCAGCGTTTCTGCGGCCAATTGAATACCGGTCCCGCGACTCTGGCGGCCTGCCTGCGATTCGACTGTGACGTCGATCGTTTGGGCGAGCGGTTGGGGTGCTATGCATACTTGAAGGCGGCCGAAGATCAAGCCGACGGCCGCTACCAAGCCCTGCTCGCCCGGTTCCAGAACGTCTCGACCCGCGCCGGCGAGGCGGCCAGCTATATCCGGCCGGAGATCTTGGCGATTTCGGCCGCCAAGATCACCCAGTGGTGCGACGCCAAAGAGCTGAAACCGTACCGGCTGATGCTGCAGCGAATCTTGCGCTACAAAAAGCACACCCTCGGCAAGAAAGAAGAAGAACTGCTGGCGATGCAAGGGGAAATGTCCCAGACGGCCAGCAAGACGTTTCGGCAGCTGCACGACGCGGATTTGAGGTTCGGCCACATTACCAACGAGCGCGGCGAACGGGTCGAACTCAGTAATGCCACGTTCCTACAAATGCTGCAGTCACCCCAGCGAAGCGTCCGCCGGGCCGCATTTACCCAGTATTACCAACAGTTCCAAGCCCACGAGAACACGTTGGCGGCGACGTTGAGCGGTTCCATCCAAACGGACGCGTACTACGCTCGGGCGCGGGGCTACGAAAGTTCGCTCGCCGCAGCCTTGTTTCCGGACAACGTGCCTCAGGCGGTTTACGACAACTTGATTCAAGCGGTCCATCGCCGGATGCCTGCCGTCCACCGATATTACGACCTGCGGCGGCGAAAGATGCGGCTGCGGGACATTCACCAGTATGACACGTACGTGCCGATTTTGAGCGAGCAGAGCACGCGGCACACGTGGGAGCAAGCCGTCCAGTTGGTGCTCGGCGCCCTGCATCCGTTGGGCGCCGAATACACGGCCGCGCTCGAACGCGGCCTGTGCGGCCGCTGGTGCGACCGATATCCCAACCGCGGGAAGCAAAGCGGGGCGTTCAGTTCGGGATCGTACGACGCCGATCCGTACATCCTGATGAACTACAAGCCGGACGTGCTGGAGGATGTGTTCACGCTGGCCCACGAGGCCGGCCATTCGATGCACTCGTATTACTCCGCTCGTCAGCAGCCGTTTCAATACTACAACTACACGATTTTCGTGGCCGAGGTGGCCAGTACGTTTAACGAACAGCTGTTGTGCCAGCATCTGCTCCAGCAAGCGGACGACGACCAGCAACGAGCCTATCTGATCAATCGCGAGATCGACAGCATCCGGGCGACGATTGTGCGTCAGACGATGTTTGCGGAGTTCGAAAAGATCACCCACGAGATGGCGGAATCGGGTCGGCCGCTGACCGTGCAAACGTTCAAAGAAGTTTACCGCCAGCTGCTGGAGCAGTATTTCGGTCCGGATTTTACGTTGGACGACGAATTGGCGCTGGAGTGTTTCCGCATTCCGCACTTCTACCGCGCGTTCTACGTGTACAAATACGCCACCGGCCTGTCCGCCGCGATCGCGCTCAGCCGCCGCGTACTGGCCGGCGGAACGCAGGCGTTGAACGATTACTTGACCTTTCTCCAGGCCGGCTGCTCGCGAGATCCCCTCGACCTGCTCCGCGACGCGGGCGTCGACATGGCCAGCCCGGAGCCCGTCGAAACCGCGTTGTCCCATTTCGAACAGCTGGTCGCCGAACTGGACCGGCTGCTGTAATCCGCCGTGACACGCTTGCATCAACCGTTACCGAGAGAATTTTACGAACGCCACGCCATCGACGTGGCTCCCGAACTGTTGGGCAAGCTGCTGATCCGGGAAACCGCCGAGGGGCTGGTGAGCGGCTGGATTATCGAGGCGGAAGCTTATTTGGCGGCTGACGATCCGGCTTGCCACGCCGCGCGCGGCAAGACGCGGAAGAACGCTTCGATGTTCGGGCCCCCGGGTCACGCCTACGTCTACTCGATCCACGCGCGGTACTGCTTCAATGTCGTGACTGAGCCGGAGGGCGTTCCCAGTGCGGTGCTGGTTCGAGCCGTGGAACCGGTGGCTGGGGTGGAATTGATGCAAAGGCGGCGCGGGCGAGACCGTTTGCACGAATTGGCCGGCGGTCCGGCCAAGCTGTGCGAGGCGTTCGGAATCGATCGCGGTTTGGACGGCTGGGATATGACCCAGGGCTGTCAGTTGTGGATCGCGGCCGACGGCGGTTCGGCGATGATCGAAGCCTCCATCGGCCGCTCACCGCGAATCGGTGTCACTTCGGCCGAACACCTGCCGCTGCGGTTTTTCGTGCGCAGCCACGCCCTGTTGAGCGGCCCTCGGCGGTTGAGGGAATGAACCGGCAAGGAGGGGACAGGGCCATAGATGTCGCGGCTGGGTGCGGCCGTCGGGCATGGCTCCACCGACGCAAGGTCGGCAGAGGATCGGAGACGGGCATACGGACACGCTCAACTTGCCAGCAGTTGGTTGGTCCGTTGGCCGGCAGCTGTTTGTTCGGCGAGCACGGCCGCTCCGACAAGGTTCGCGTTCAGGCCGCGTTCGTCGATCACCGAAGGACGCAGATAACTCATAATCCCGCTGGCGCCCAAGCGGCTCTGCGCGGACGGTCCGAAATAGGGCAACGCATAGGACGGCTTGCCGCCCAAGCAGATCGGCAAGCCTTCGCGCAGACCTTCGCGGCGGGCCTGCTTGAAGATGCTCAAGGTCGCCTCGGCCAGAATGCGGCCGAACAACCGATCGGTATCGACCGCCGCTTCCACGCGCATGTTGCTCAACTTGCTGATGTGCTTGCCGGCAACGGACGGATCCGTCATCTGCCGCTTCTCGCGAATGTCCAAGAACCGCGTGTAGAAATCGTCGTCGCCGACCAGCGCGCGGAACAGACGGCAACGGCCCGGGCCGGACAAGATCACTTCGGCGCGGATGGTGTTTGGATCGTCGCCGGGGCCGGTCAGTTTGCCCGCCGGCGGATTCAATTCTTCGATGGCGATCTGCTCGAAGCGATCGAAGGACGCCTCGTATTGGTAGAACAGCGTCTTCAACGTCAGTTTGTCCAGTGGAATCGCGTACCCCGGCTCGTTGGTGTAATGCAGCGTCTTGTCTTCGCCCGTCCAGTCCAGCGCCGGGAACTTGACCACTCCTTCCTTGTCGATCCAGACCCCGCCCCAGCCGCCGCCGAAGACCCAGTACAGCAGATCGGTGCGCAAGATGGACCACTCGGCCAAGCCGCCGACGTTGGCGTCATTATCGATCATCGTGGGCACTCCGGTTTCTTCGGCCAGGCGCGCCCGGAGGTTCCGGCCATTGAGGAAAGGCAAGTTGGCCGCCAACAGGTAGGTGCCGTCCGAGCGGAACAAGCCGGGTGACGCGATCCCGATCGCCGATGCTTCGTTCAGCCGCCGGCCGAATTGCCGAATCATTTGCTTGATCGTGGTCAACAGTTTCGCAACAAAGCTGTCAAAGTCGTCGGCAAACTCCTCGCGCGGGAGGATATCGTCGCCAAACTGGGTCAGAGGACTGCTGAACAAGCCGACTTTGGCGCCAAGTCCGGCACCGATGTCAATAGCGACGTAGAATGGGTCCGCGTTCATCGGTTCGGGCCTTTCGCCGGTTGGCAATGGAGTGTGTCGTAGGAGCTTTCGTCAATCGCTGCGCACAATCGCGCCCCGCAGGTTACCGGGCGACGGATCGCCGGATCCGCTCCAGGCCTGTCACCATCCCACGCACTGCCTCGAAGATCCGTTCACTTTGCTTGCCACTGTAAGCTGCGTCAAGTCGCCTGCTTGTCCGGCGGCGTCTCACGGCGCGTGGTCACGAAGGTCATGCGAAGCTGGTGCAGCACTTCGTCCAGCATGCCTGCTTCGTCCCTCGTCAAATTGCCCTTTGTTTTTTGTTCGAGCATCCCGAGCAGATCGATATAATGCTTGGCCAAATCCGGCCGCACAACCGCATGGCCTTGGATCGGGTCGGGCAGCTTGCCCATCGCGGTCAAAGCCTGGGCCACCAAGGTGCTGATCAGCAATTCAAACGAGGCCGCGGGCAGCGGTTCAGCGGTTGTTTCCGCGGTTTTTGACGGACCGGCGGGTTCGGAACTGGCGGCGGTCTTGCCGGCCGCTTCCTTCTCCGCCTGCACCCGGCTCTTCCAATCCTCGTCGACGACAATCTTAGGTTCCGCTTGCGGATCACTCTCACTCATTCGATCACCTCCTGAATACGTTCCGCTCGGCTACTGTGCCGCTCGATGGCGGCCCCCACGAATCCCGCAAACAATGGATGAGCGGATGTAGGTTTCGATTTGAACTCGGGATGAAACTGGACCGCCACATACCAAGGATGTCCCGGCAACTCGACGATCTCCACCAGCTTGTCCTGGTCGCTGGTCCCGGCGATCCGCATCCCATGTGCGGTGAACGGTTGCCGGTATGTGGCGTTGAATTCGTAGCGATGCCGATGCCGTTCGGAAATCGTGTTTCGTTCGTAGCACTGCGCAGCGCGGCTGCCCGCCGTCAGTTCCGCGACCTGAGACCCCAACCGCATCGTTCCCCCCATGTCGATAACGTTGCGCTGGGCATCCAACAGGCAGATGATGGGATGAGGTGTATTCTTTTCGAATTCCGTCGAGTGGGCGCCATCCAAGCCGATCACGTGCCGCGCAAACTCGATTACCGCACACTGCATGCCCAGGCAGATGCCGAAAAACGGAATCTTGCGTTCGCGGGCAAAACGAATGGCGTCGATTTTGCCTTCGATACCTCGTTCGCCGAACCCGCCGGGCACCAGGATCCCATCATATCCGCTCAACAACCGCTCGGGCCCTTCCCGTTCAATCTCTTCGCTGCGGATTTTGCCGATGCGGAGTTGCGTGTCGTGATGAATTCCCGCGTGGTCCAGGGATTCGTAGATCGACTTGTAGGCGTCGAAATGTTCGGCATACTTGCCGACGACCGCAATGCTGGCCTCGTGTTTCGGGTTCCGCATGCGATGCAGCATGTCCCGCCAGTCATTCAGGTCCAAGGTGTTGCAGCGCAACTGCAGCCGCTTGACGATGAACTCGTCCAAGCCGTGTTCGACCAGGCTCAACGGAACTTCGTAAACCGAGAAGTCCTTGTCGCGTTCCTCGACGACCGCTTCCAAGGGAACGTTGCAGAACAAGGCGATTTTCTTGCGGTCGTCCAGCGACACGGCCCGCTCGGTGCGGCAGATCAACAGGTCCGGCTGAATCCCGATCTGTCGCAACTGACCGACCGAATGCTGCGTGGGTTTGGTCTTCAGTTCGCCCGCGGCCTTCAGATAGGGGATCAATGTCAGGTGGATGTACAGGCAGTTTTCTTTGCCGACGTCTAAGGAAAACTGGCGGATGGCTTCCAAAAACGGTTGGCTCTCGATATCCCCGACCGTTCCGCCGATCTCCGTGATCACCACATCCGTCTGATCGTCCGCCAGCTTCTGGATCACGCTCTTGATTTCGTTGGTGATGTGCGGGATGACCTGGACGGTCTTTCCCAGAAACTCGCCGCGGCGTTCTTTTTCGATCACCGACAAATAGATTTGGCCGGTGGTGTAGTTGGAATGCCGCGTCAACGGGCTGTGCGTGAATCGTTCGTAGTGTCCCAGGTCCAAGTCGGTTTCGCTGCCGTCGTCCAGGACATAGACCTCGCCATGCTGGTACGGGCTCATCGTACCGGGATCCACGTTGATGTAGGGGTCCAGCTTCTGCATCTTGACGCGCAACCCGCGCCGTTCCAACAACATCCCGACCGAGGCGCTCGTCAGACCCTTTCCCAGTGAACTGACCACGCCTCCGGTTACAAAAATATGCTTTGTCATGCGTGTGATAACCTTCCTGGCAGGAAATGCAGGACCGCCGGCAAGCGGTCGCTGGAGAGGCATCTTAGCAATTCAAAGTCCGTCTGACAAATGCCCGATAGTCTTTCTCGGTGTCGATCCCGATTGTGGGTTCGTCGACAATCCCGACCAGAATCGCAAATCCAGCCGCCAGAACGCGAAGTTGCTCGAGATTTTCCAGCTTCTCCAGGTCCGACCGGGGAATTTCCGCCAGTTGCAACAGGAATTCGCGGCGGTAGGCGTACAGCCCGACGTGCTGAAAAAAGTGGGGCGGATCGTCCCGCAACAGCGCCTCGTCCCATTGCCGCGCGTGGGGAATCGGGCTGCGGCTGAAATACAGCGCCCGCCGCTGGTCGTCGAACACGACCTTGACACATGACGGCTCGTCCAGTTGCTCGCGGCTGCGGATCGGAGTCGCCAGCGTGGACATGACCGCTTGGGGGCAGTCCTCCAGCAATTGGATCGCAAGGTCGATCGCCGCGCCGGCGATTTCCGGTTCGTCGCCCTGGACATTGACCACGATTTCGACGTCGGGCATCCGGCGGGCGACCTCCGCGATCCGATCCGTTCCGCTCGCCGCCGCCGGATCGGTCATGAACACCCGCCCGCCGAAGCGGCGGACCTCCTCGGCGATCTCGTCGTGGTCCGCCGCGACACACACGCCGACGGGCTTGGTCGCGCGGCCAGCTGCTTCGTACGTGTGCTGCAAGACGGTCTTGCCGGTTTCGCGCAGCAGTAACTTCCGCGGCAACCGCGTCGAGGCGAGACGGGCGGGAATAATGATCTGGCTGCGGCATCCGCCGCGCGGAGGCGATTGGTCAGCCGTTGCGCAACGTTCCATCATGTGTCCCATGCGTCCTAATTGCACAGCGTCATTTAGACGATTCGATGAGCCGTAACCGTCAGCCTAGAGACAAGTTAGGCCACCTCCGAGCTTGTCTCGGTGGAGCCCGTGATTTTGCACCAGCCACGCCCCAGCAAACGCCATTTCTAGGGCTTGTTGTAGTGCATAATCACCGCTCCACCGACGCGAGGTCGGCGGGGACGGAAGTGCTTTGATTTTTGGTGCGTTACACGCTCCTGCCGCGCAAAATGGCGATGTACAACTAAGGACCGCCGGTCAGCGTGAAACCGCGTCGTCCTCCGACAACGCCTTGCTGGACGCGTCAACGTCGTCGTAAGCCGCTTGATCGAAATTCGGATTATCCCGCGGATCGGGCCCGCCGCAGCCAGCCAGCCCGAACCCAGCAACCAACAAGACCAGAGTCAGCAGCGTTCGCACAAAACACCTCCCGTCAATTACTTATAACCTTGGATGGGATGCCGATCGGCCATTGCGTTCAGTTTGGCCCACGTCCCGAAGTCCATGTCCGTGGTGATGAACCCGACGCTCCCATCGACCATCCCGATTTGGAGCCCACCCGGATGATAGCTCGACGGGCCCTGCCACGAGGAATGCGGGCCATACGCGGCGATATAGGTGGGCGTGAAGGCATAATTGCGGAACCACGTCCCATTGGTCTTGGCGGAGCCGTCAGGGCTGACAACGTTCACAGCCGTTTCGTTCGCCCCCCATCCGTTGGTGGCCGTCCCAACAAATGCGCTGTGAAAGACCGGTGTGCCCGTGCGCCGCAAGCCGGTCCCGATGGTGCGAAGGGCGCCGCCGCCAAAGCCCATCGAATCGGCTTCCGCAAAAATGATCGTGTTGGACGTGCCGTCCGTAACATGCGACATTTTGGCTGTGCGAGTCACGGTGAAGATGCCATTGAGGCTGCAATCCTCGCCGAAAGGATCTCCGAACGTGTTCCACGGCGGAGCATTTCCAATATTGCACGTTTGATGCCAATGGTACCCCTCCGTGCCCGGATAGTTCGTCACCGCGATATTCGACGTGTCCGTCGGCGTTTCGCGGCCGTCCGAGGGACAGCGCAGCGTGGGAACGTTGGTGCTGACAACCGCCTGACCCCAAATGGGCAATCGCACATCAACCGTGCTGTACAGCGCCTGCTGCTCGATGAAAGGCAAGATCATTACATTCCAGGTATGATGGTAGGGCAACGTGTAAGGTGCCACACCAGGGCCCCAAATCACTCCCGGCGGAAAGCTGCCGTGCGAGTCGTGGTAGTTCTGCAGGGCCAAGCCGATTTGCTTGGCATTGTTCGAGCACTGCGAGCGTCGAGCCGCCTCGCGGGCGGCCTGGATCGCGGGCAGCAACAACGCGACCAGGATGCCGATGATCGCAATGACCACCAGAAGTTCAACCAACGTGAATCCGCGACGAGTCAGAGATTGCATCAGACCACTCCTGAAAATAATCCCGTGCGTGCTTGGACAAGACACTTCGATCGAGGAACGGATAAGGCCAAGGAGGAGTCGTCCGTAATCAGGAACTCTCGCCCTGAGACTTCAAATCAAACGTCAAGGTGTTATCGCCGCTGGGTTTGATCTCCGCAGTCAACGTGCTTTGGCTGTTGTATGCCGCCGGGATGTAGCTCACGTAGTTCGGCAATCCATCGGCGGCCGGCGTTGGAGATTCACGCGTCGCCGTAATTTCGACGCGTTTCGGCCCCTCCGTCACGCGGCACTCGAAGCTGCCGTTGGATATCTGGCCGGCGTAAGGAGTTCCCTGCATGTCGGCTGGCAAAAACGTGATCTCGCCTTGCTCGACCGGCTGGCCGTCAAGCGTCACTCTGCCCGTCACGCGATACTCCGCCGGTCCGCCGCCACCGCAACCCGCCATGATCGGCAGGGCGACTGCCAGCAAGGAAAACGAAAACCCTCGCAGAAATCGAACGAACATATTAGAATCTCCCTGTGTGTTGCCGTTGGAAAATGCAAAAACCGAGGACCCTCAATAGGCCGTGGGGGATTCTTCGCCTTCGCGCGTCCCTAACGCACGCCACGTCTGCGTGTCGATGCTATCCGCGACGAATCGCACACTGGCGTCGGCGAGCACTGCTTGGACGCCTCCGGCGTGAAAGCTGCGGGCGAAAAAATACTGTACATCCGTATTCGCCGTACAGCGTGCATAACTCGGATTAAAACTGCACGTTCGGCAGTAATCCGCTGCGGTCGTATTGGGCGGCAGATTCGTGCTGAAAATGCTGCTCAAGTGCTCGGCCCGATAGTAACGCCCGCGCCAGTCCCGCTGGCCGGCGAGTTCGGCAAGCGTAATGACCTCGGCCCCCATCACCGTGTGAGCGGTACCGTCCCTGACCGAGGCCATCCGAATTCTGGAACGGTAGAAAAACATTCCGTTCATCGCCGTCGCGGGTGCACCTCCCGGGATCGGCGATGGATTTAGTGCGCTCACCAATTCGCTGCCGTTACACAGCAGATAGTTTCCGGAAAACCCATCATTATAGTCAGGCGGCGCCGCATCCCACGGAGTACTCCCGCCATGAACGACACCTGTCTTGGGGGCCGACGGATCAGAAGGACACATCAGCCCGGGAACCACCGAGTTCATCAGATCGCTGGGGAAACCTGCCGAGTTTCGCGTTACCATGAATGGAAGCAATTGATCGTACAAGGCGGGCTGTTCCATGAACGGCAGCAGCAACGGCATCCAGGACATGGCCCCCGGGGGAGTCGTGCTGGAATTCAGCGTGTTGGCAATCACGCCGGGAGGAAAGACCGCGTGCGTATCATGATAGTTGTGCAGGGCCACGCCCAGCTGCTTCATGTTGTTGCCGCACTGCGTGCGCCGCGCCGCTTCGCGCGCGGCCTGAATGGCGGGCAACAGCAACGCGACCAGGATTCCGATGATTGCAATTACGACCAACAATTCGACGAGCGTAAAGCCGAATGGCCGGCGACCGGACCTGCGGACCACTATAAATTGCATTGAAGTCACCCTTCTGGAAGAATAGAAAAATGAGTGCTCGCTCAAAACAAAGAGACAAAAGCCGATGTCAACAAATCGACCTTCCCATTGTCAAGTTATCTATTTCAAGCAGCGTTGTCAATGTGACTGGTGCATGAAAAATACCGCCGCCGGGCTTGCTCCCCCATCGGTCTCAACATACCGTGAAAGGTCGCAGTGACGTCTGTTTTTTCCTAAGGAGCACCATTGATGATCATCGGATGTTTCGCATTGATCGAGCCGTTTACGCCCGTACGGCGGCAGTTCCAGTTGATTCGCGAGATGGGGATCGACTATGTCGATTTGACGGACAGTCACGACGGGGCTTCGTTGGGATCCGAGGCCGGCTTCGTGGCGTCGCTGAGCCTGGACAGCCATCCGGCCAAGATCCGCCAATTGGTGGAGGAGTTCCAGCTGACCATGACCAGCGTGTGCGCGCACGCGAACTTGCTGGACCCGACGTCCCCCGACCGCTACGGCACGGCCGAAGTCATCAAAGCGATCCGGCTGGCCGATCTGTTGGACGTCAAGCAGGTGATCACGACCGAACTGGAGCCGAAAACGGAATTCGGCCGCAACCTGTCTCGCGCAGAAAAACTGTTCTCGATTCGCGAGAAGCTGTACGAGCCGGTCTTGTGGGCGGAAGAACTGGGCATCGAATTGCTGCTGGAACCACACGGCGAGTTGACGGATACGGTCGACGGGATGTCCGCGATCCTGGAGGCGCTGGGGCACGAAGCAACGGTTGGCGTCAACTTGGACACGGGGAATTCGTGGCTGGGCGGCGGCGATCCCCATGATTTTGTCAAGGTTTTCGGGCGGCGAATCAAGCATGTCCATTGGAAGGACATGCCGGCCGAATGGGAGTCGCAGCGCGGGACGCGATTCGGCTGCGGCATGGGCACGATCCCCCTGGGCGACGGCGTGGTCGGGATCGAACAGATTGTCGCCGAACTGCAAGCGATCGGCTTCGACGGCCCGACGACGCTCGAGGTCGCCGGCGTGGAAAACGTGAAGACGTCGGTCGAACGCTTGCGGCAGTGGAGTTCCTAGGAGTCTGTCCTGGAGCTTATCGCTGGAGCCTGAGTAGAA
>Ga0351867_10265_pt1 | contig 10747 bp, 8 predicted proteins | sample TotcelHFGM3001M8_FD_206779 | JGI IMG/M metagenome (GOLD analysis project Ga0351867, IMG submission 206779) | Enriched cells from coal bed in the Powder River Basin, Montana, United States - Total cells FGM rep2 HSBNCT.FGM.300.1.M8 ...
CGGCGATGGACACCTGTACGCATACGACATCCGGGCTGCCGAATAGCATCGCCAACAGCAACGCAGAAGGAATCTCCGCGGTGAGTACGAACCTGGGGCCGATCGACTCGGCGGTCATCGTCCTGTATTTGATCGGGATCGTCACGTTGGGTTGCTGGGCCGGCCTGCGGAGACGCCGCGCCGGCGCCGTCGGCGCCGATTATTTCCTCGCCGGCGGCACGCTCACCTGGCCCGTCATCGGCTTGGCGCTATTTTCCACCAACATCTCGACGATCCACTTGGTCGGTTTCGCTCAAGAGGGATACGACAACGGCTTGGCCTACGGCAATTTCGAGTGGATGGCCCCATTCACGCTGATCGTGCTGGCCCTGTTCTTTGCCCCCTTCTATATCCGGTCGCGGGTCGCCACGCTGCCCGACTTTCTCGAGATGCGCTATAACCGGCCGTGCCGCGACTGGCTGGCCGTGCTGTCGATCGTCGCCGCCGTCTTTATGCACATCGGCTTTTCACTGTACATGGGGGCCGTGTTGCTGCAAGGGATGTTCGGCCTGAACCTGTACTTCAGCATCGCCGCCACGGCGATTCTGACGGGCATCTACACGATCGTCGGCGGCCTTTTGGCGGTCGTGCTCACGGAGTCGATCCAATCCATCATCCTGGTCATCGGCGCCGTGATCATCACCGCCATTTCCTACTATCATCTCGACGGCGGTTTCTCGGGCATGTACGACACTTTGGCGGCGGCCGGCGAGTTGGAAAAGGCGACGATTTTGCGATCGGCCGACGATCCCGCGAATTTGCCGTGGTACGCGGTTTTCCTCGGGTACCCGGTAATCGGTATCTGGTATTGGTGCGCCGACCAGACGATCGTCCAGCGGGTCCTGGGCGCCAAGGACGAAAACCATGCGCGCGTTGGCCCGCTGTTCTGCGGATTCATCAAAATCCTACCGGTGTTTCTCTTCGTCCTGCCGGGGCTGATGTGCTACGTGCTGGTCCAGCAGCAGCGCATGGATCCGAACCAGATGGCGAACCTTTCGGTTCACGAGAAAGTCATGCTGGACGGAGTTGAGATGCCGGTCAGTCCAGGGCGGATGACGCTGCAGGGAGCGTCGCTGCTGGCCGCGGGCAAAAAGATGGACATCGCCGGCAAGCAGGCATACATCGAGGACGGTCTGCTGGTCGTCGACGGCCAAACGCAAAAAGACACCAAAGACACCTACGGCTTCATGATGCGCCAGTTGCTGCCGGTGGGCGTACGAGGGATTGTCGCGGCCGCGCTGCTGGCGGCCCTGATGAGCACGGTTTCCGGCGCGTTGAACTCGATCGCCACCTTGTTCAGTTACGACATCGTCAAGCGGTGGCGTCCGCAGACGTCGGACCGCGCGCTGGTCACAGTCGGACGCACTACCACCTTTGTCGCCATGGTCGTGGCGATCATCTGGTCGCCGTTCATCGAGCGTTTTGGAAGCATGTATCAAGGCATTACGGCCATGATCTGCTACATCGCCCCGCCGATCACCTGCGTCTTCCTGTTGGGCGTCTTCTGGCGCCGCGCGTCGGCCGCCGCGGCCCAAGCGACGCTATACATCGGCTCGGCGCTCGGCTTCGTGGTATTCCTGCTCGACTGGAACAAGGTCGCCTGGTGGACCGTGCCGCCGATGATGGCCACCTTTTACCTGCTGGTCGCCTGCGTCGTGATCCAAATCGCGATCTCGCTGGCCGTCCCGCATCACCATACCCCGGCGAGTGCCCGGCTGGTCTGGGCGCATCCGTTAGAATGCCTGCAAAGTCCCGGTTGGCCGGGCATCGGCAACTACAAGCTCCTGGCCGCGGTCCTGTTCGTGACCATGATCGCTCTGTATGCTGTTTTTGCCTGAACGACCTCGGGTCCGGTTCGCTTAGCAATCCCTCAATTCGTTCGTGAGTGAGATAACGAACCCCAATCGGGAATGGCTCCTCGATCAGTGACTGGTCCGACGATTTGCCTGTGGACTTTGGAAGCACACAGACGACCTCGCCTCGATAATCGACAGCGGGGACGTCGTCGCCTTCCTGACGGAAGAGCTGGATGAGCCAACCGCTCCAGATTCCGCGTTTCCCTGGCGCTTGGACCAATTCAAGCGGGCCAGATCCACCAGCACGCGAACGGCGCCGACGTAGGTCTCGCGGCAGCCGTCGAGGTGAGGGCGATTCCAGCGTGGATTCGACCAGGTCGCGGACCTCGTGTTCGCGATGGACGGCGGTGGCTCGGTGCTGGGCGATCCGGCCGGCTCGCTCGCCGAGGCGGGTGAGTTCGGAACGGAAAAGGTCCGGCACCAGGACGGTGGCAACGTTGGCGGCGTCCAAATGCAACTTCGGACCGCCGAAGGCGCGCTTTGAGCTGTCTTCGCCCGCACTCGGAACGTAGAGCGAGAAAACGATAGCCGGCCAGCTCGGGGGTGCCGCTGTTGACGCGGATGACGTCTTCCGTCACGTCCGAGCCGAGAACGGACCCGATCGGCTGGAAGGCCGTTCCGAGGATTCCGTGAATTTGGCCGGACCGGGGGATCAGGACGGTGCGCTTCTCTCGGATCTTATCGGCCCCGCCGGGCGGCGTGGGGAACTGCTGATCCAAAACCACGATGGCCCGTTCATGGCTCCGCTGATAGGGCCGCAGGTTCTCGTGCGCTAGGCCGAAGACCTGCGGGTCCTTGTGCTCCGGCATACGCGCTTCGGGTTACTTCATTTCTTCCGCTCGCCTTCGGGCTTTTTCACGGAAAGCTTGCATTTCCCCGTTTGTAGATTCTTCCGGACGAGCGTCCGATGGCGAGTGGGCCCAATTCTCGAGAAGTTTGACATGCTCGGCGCATCGTCGTAGACTCTGGGCACTCGCCGGTTTGCGCGATGGCAAGCGGGAGATACACGTGTTGGCCGATTGGACGTTTTGGCTACGGAAGCTGTGCCGCGTTAAAGGGGTGAAGCGAATGACGAGCCGTAGGACATTTCTGAAAACGCTGGGAGCGGGAACGGCGGTCTTGGCGGCCACCGGACACGCGAACGCGGGACGAGAACGAAGCAAGGTCGGAGTCATCACCAACGCTGAGGGCGCCCATCTCGATTTGTATTTCGCGGCGCTGGCGGAGACGCCGGAGGTCGAGTCGGTCGTCCTTGCCGATCCCAGTGGCAAGATCGTTTTGGACGCAGGCAAGCGTCTGGGAGAAAAACTGATCGCGACTTACGATTCGCATGAGGCAATGCTCGAGCGGGAACGGCCCGGTATGGCGCTGGTCTCGCTGGAAGCTCGCTTGGCTCCGCCTGCGATCGAAGCGGCCCTGGAGGCCGACTGTCATGTGATGGCCGAAAAGCCGGCTTGCGTTCGGATCGAGGATTTCACACGTCTGGCGGCGCTGGCCGAACGGAAGCAACGCCACCTGATGCTGGCCCTGGCAAACCGCCTGAACCCCGAGGTTCTGGAAGCACGGCGGCTGATCCAGGAAGGCAAACTCGGCAAGATCTACGGCCTCGAAATGCACCTGGTCGCCGACCAGACCCGGCTCTCGCGACCGGCGTATCACGCTAGCTGGTACGCCCGGAAAGATCGCGCCGGCGGCGGGCATCTGATCTGGCTGGGCACTCATTGGCTCGACCTGGCGATGCTGCTGACCGGCTCGCGGATTACGGCGGTGAGCGGATTCAGCGGCGTCGTCGGCGGCCAGCCGCTGGATGTCGAAGACTCGGCCGCGTTAGCGTTCCAATTCGACAATGGAAGCTTCGGAACCATGACGTCGGGGTACTATCTGGACAAGGGGTATCATTCGCACATCAAGATCTGGGGTTCGCGAGGCTGGCTCCAGATCGAGCGACACGGCGGAACACCGCTGGCCTGGTACAGCCAGGATGAGCCGAAACCGGAGATTCACCGGATCGAAAATCTCGAAGGGCCCAGCGGGTATTCGCCATTCGTCCGTGCTTGCGTCCGGGCCGTCGCCGGAATGGGCCCGCCGCCGCTGGCCTCGCGGGAAAGCCTCCGCGCGCTGGAGACGGTTTATGCGGCTTACCGCGCGGCGGAGACGGGACAGCGGCAAACCTTGTGTGGAAGCTGAGCTTCCGAAGATCTGCGTTCCCAAGCGGAGCTTGGGAACGAGAACAAAAAACAGAACGAGAATTGGGCGTGAGCGATCGCGTCATGCGAAAGCCGCGTCAGGTCGTTGCCAGTTGCACGCGGGCACCTTCCAGACGCGTGGCCAGACACTGGGTGACGGAGATCAGCATGCGGTAGCCCAGGTCCTTGTTCTGTTCGCACAGGGCGCGGAGCTTCGGGCCGTTGATCGAGATCAGCTTGCACGGCTTGCGGGCGACGCCGGTTGTGATGCAGCGATACGGCTCGACCAAAGCCGACCAGACGAGCAGGTCGCCGGCCACCAGCGTATCGACCACCCGCTGCTGGCCGTCGCCCAACGTGTACTTGAGGTCGACTTCACCGTCCCCCAAGATGTACATGGTGTCTGCCAAGTCGTCTTCCTTGAACAGCGTCTGACCGACGTCGGCGGTCGCCTCGTCGGAAATCATAGCGACTTCCCGCAGGGCCTCTTCGCTGATGTTCGCAAAGTACGGGTAGCGCCGCAGTTGTTCGGGGGAAATCATGGCTCTTGCTCTCCTTGCAGGGAATCGAGTAGTCGAATCACGTCTCGGACCGCGCGGTCAATGGCCGCGGCTACCGCCGGGGTACAACGATCGCTGAAGTTTATTACATCCTGTGCTTCGATGCCGATCAAGTGGACATCCGCGTCCGCCGGCAGATGGGCACCCGCATGGCGGCCGAAGGCCAGCGCAGTCGGCAGGTTAACGTCGTGCGCCGAGGCGCTCTTCTGCGTCGCCATCGATTCCGTCGTCAAATGGTGAATCGTTCCCGGCGGCGCGCCGCTGCAGATCGCGTCGATCACGATCGCCCGATCGAAGCCGATCATCCGCTCCATCAGCCGCAGTCCGCCCCAACAATCCTCCGTGACTTCGACGTCCTCACGATCGGCCAACAGGGGTCTGAGCTGTTCCGCGACGCGCAAGCCGGCGCTATCGTCGGAAACGATCGGGTTGCCCAATCCGATGACCAGGGTCTTACCGCCGACAGCACCAGTAGGCTCGGGACACAGTTTGGAATCGCCTGGGGGACTCAAATGCTGGGAATCTCCGCTTTTCAGTCCGTGTACTGCGTCAGCCGTTCGACGACGTGCCCTTGCGGATCGCGCAGTCGGACTTCCAGCGGCATCTGGCCGGGCAGGCTGTGGGTGGCACATCCGAAGCACGGATCGTAGGCCCGGAAGGCCATCTCGACCATGTTCAGCAGCCCCTCGTTGACATTGCCCTTCTTGATCAGCCCTTGAGCCGCCTTCTTGACCGACATGCAGATCGGAGCGTTGTTGTTGGTCGTGCCCACGATCAGGTTGACCTTGGTCACGATGCCTCGCTCGTCCGTGGTATAATGGTGCGTCAGCGTGCCGCGGGGCGCTTCGACACAGCCCACGCCTTCGGTCGGCGTCTCGGTCGGCAACACCCGGTATTCCTTGCTGGTGATTTCCGAATCGGTCGCCAGCTGCACCCAGTTTTCGGCGGCGTACAGCAATTCGATCAGCCGCGCCCAGTGCGTCGCGAGCGTCGGCTGCACGGGCTTGCCTCCCAACGCATCGTAGAACCGCTGGTACTCGGCGTTGGCCAGCGGCGTGGCCATGCCGTCGGCGGCATTCAGCCGCGACAACGGCGTGGCGCGATAGACGCCGGAATCGAGTCCGTCGGCGAACCCTTTCCAGCCGACCTTCTTCAAGTACGGAAACTTGAGATAGGACCACGGCTCGACGCGTTCGGCTACGTACTCGCGATAGTCCTTGGCCTCGTACTTGAACTTCTCCTTGCCGTCCGGCCCGACCACCCGGATCTTGCCGTCATAGAAGTTGACGTGATTGTTGGCGTCCACCGTGCCCATGTTGTAGACCTGGTGGGTAAATGCGTCGCTCTTGATCAGGTTGACGTACTCGGAGTTTTTCAGCACCACGTCCGCGAACAACTGCAGCGAGAACTTGGCGAATTCGATCGCATCGCGGCCCAGTTTTTCAATCTCCTGGCGCTGCGTCTCGTTGATCCCGCGACTCACCCCGCCCGGCAAACCCCAGTTGGGATGGACCGCACGGCCGCCCATCATTTTGATCAGGTAATGACCGTCGCGGCGCATTTTGAGCACCTTGCCGGCGATTTCCATCCCGACCTTGTTGATCACGCCCAGGATATTCCGCTCGGCCTTTGGCGCGGTGGGTCCGACCACGAAATCGGGACCGCCCAGGGCGTAGAAATGGGTCGTGTGATCGGTGGCGAAGAAAATGCTGTAGAACAGCTCCCGCAGCTTCTTGGCCACCGGCGGCGGATCGACGTGGAACACGCCGTCCAGCGCCTTGGTGGCCGCCATATGATGCGCCTCGGGGCACACGCCGCAAATGCGGGCCGTCAAGTTGGGCATGTCCTCGACCAAGCGGCCTTCGCAGAACTTCTCGAAGCCGCGCAGTTCGGGGATCTGCAGGTAACAGTTGGCTACGTCTCCCTGGTCGTCCAGAAAGATGTCGATCTTGCCGTGACCTTCGAGCCGCGTGATGGGATCGATCGAAATGCGTTTCATAGGTTATTCCTTCCGCTTGGCGGTAACATCGACCTCTGGGGCGTCTCTGCAATTTGTCGCAATCAAAGTGGGTCGCGGGCGCCGAACGCGACTCCGTGAGCCTCGCAGAATCTTGCCCCCATCAGGTTCCGTTCGGCGCCCGGAACCCACCAAGATGCGACTATTCGTGCGCGCCTCCTGGGGCTCACCCCCCTAACTCACCGCTTCCCGCTTGCCCCGCCGCAACAGGCTGCCGGCCAGGCTGAACCGGTAGAACGTGCCGACGGGGTCCGGGATGCCTTTCTGGATGATCTCGTCGATCTCCTTGGGGTCCTGGGAATCGATCACCGAGGCCAAGGCGCTGAACAGCCGCGAACCGTAGTCTTCGACGTCTTCGTTCGGGCCGTAACAGCCGATGCAGGGCGAATTGACCTGGGGACACAAGGCGCCGCAACCCGCCCGGGTCGCCAGGCCGCAACACAGCAGGCCCTGTTCCAGCAAGCACGTCGTCTCGTCCGGGATAACTTCCCACGTCCGCTTGAATGCCTTGATCTTCTTCTCGGTCCGCGTCCGCGGGCAGAAGTCGCAGACCGTGGTGTTGGCGCCGATCACCGTGCCCGGCGGCGGCAGCTTGCCGCTGACGATCGCTTGGATCGCTTCCCAGATCCGCGGCGATTCCGGCGGACAACCCGGCAGGTAGTAATCGACTTTGACCGTCTGGTCCAGCGTCTTCAACGTGTCGTAAAACACGGGCAGATGCAGCGTTCCCTCGGGGACCACCGTCTCGGCCTGGGGCCGGATGTGCTCCGGGTTTTCCGTCGAAGCCGTTTCCTGGTACGAGTTGTCGAAGATCGCTTTGCGCGTGTGCAGATTGCCCAAGCCGGGGATGCAGCCTTCGGTCGCACAGGATCCGAAGGCGATCAGTACCTTGGATTTCTTGCGGAACAGCTGGGCCATGTACTCCTGCTCGCTGGTGCGAATGCCACCGTTGAACAGGCAGACGTCGATTTCGCCGTCGGCCATCTTCTCGATGTCCGCCACCTTGCCATCGGCGATGCAGGGGCACATGACGAGATCGAACGCTTTGGCCACGTCCAGGATCTTGTCGTCGATACCCAAGATCGAGATTTCGCAACCGCCGCAGGACGCCGCCCAGTAGATGGCCAGCTTGCCTTTGCCGTTTGACTCACTCATGCCGGTACCTCCATCGCCTCTTGATGTTCGTGAACGATGTCTTCCAACGCCTTCAGCCGCTGGCCGTTCTCTTCCCAGTTCTGCGACCAACCTAGCGGTCCCAGCTGTTTGACTTCCGCCACCATCCTGTCGATGGAGTCGGCCAACTGCTGGCCTTCGGCGGCGGACGCCCAGACCAGCTGGACGCGCTGGTCCTCGACGCCCATCGCCCGCAAGGTGTGCCGCAGCATGTGGAAGCGGCGCATGGCCTTGTAGTTCTGTTCGATATAGTGGCACTCGCCGGGATGACAGCCCGCGATCAACACGCCGTCGGCGCCCAACGAGAGGGCCTTCATGATGAACATGGGATCGACGCGGCCGCTGCACATCACGCGGATGGTGCGAACGTTCGGGGCATGCGTGATGCGCGCCGAGCCGGCGAGGTCCGCCGCCCGGTACGAACACCAGTTGCAGAAGAACCCGACGATCTTCGGTTCAAAGTTCGGGTCTACGTGACTCATCGATGTTGATCCTCCCTTGTGCGGCATCACCGCCGCAGCCCAAGTGGGACGAGCCTGGTGACCCGCCCCGGACGGCTCTGGAGAGCCATCCTACCTGCTTGACTTCTAAACCGCCACCGTTTCCGCTTTGGCAGCCGCCTCGTCGGCGGGCAGCATGGCATCCCACAGAATGCCTTCGATTTCCGCGTCAATCTGTTGATTGTTGAAATGCGCCCCCGTGATGACCTGGGCGGGACACGCCGATACGCACGTGCCGCAACCTTTGCACAGCGCCGTAATCACGTGGCTGACGCCCCGGTCCTCGAAGAACTCGATGGCGTTGTAGGGACACATGTTGTTACAGATCTTGCAGCCGGAGCAACCGGCCTCGTTGATCGTGGCCACCACCGGCTCGATCATCACCTTGCCCTTGGTGATCATGCCCGACACGCGAGCCGCCGCCGCGGCCCCTTGGGCCACCGACGCCGGAATGTCCTTCGGGCCCTGACACACCCCCGCCACGAAGATCCCGTCGGTCATCGTGGCCACCGGATCCAGCTTCGGATGCCGCTCGGTGTACCAGCCGTCCATGCTGCAGGAAATGCCGCACTTCAAGCCCAGTTCGCGAGCGTCCGCCTGGGGCTCCAAGGCCCCCATCAGGATCACCATGTCCACCGGGAACCGCTGCTGCCGCCCGATCAGCGTATCTTCGCACTGCACGATCAACTTGCCCTGCTCGGTCGGCAAACGGGCCGCGTCGGTCACTTCCGAGACCTTGCCGCGGATGAAGTGCATGCCTTCGCCCAACAGCCGCTGGTAGAACTCTTCGTAGTTCTTCTGGTTCGTCCGCATGTCGATGTAGAACGAGTACACCTGGGCCTCGGTCTTCTCCAGCACCAGGTGGCCGAACTTCAGCGAAGCCATGCAGCAGATGCCCGAACAGTACGGGTTGTGCCGCGTGTCGCGGCTGCCCACACAGTGGATGATGGCGATCGACTTGGGCTCGGTCTTGCCGTCCCGGAGCACGATCTTGCCGTTGGTCGGGCCGGCCGCATTGCACAACCGTTCGAACTCCAAGCTCGTGTACACATTCGCCAGCCGCCCGTATCCGTACTGAGGAATGGTCTTACAGTCAAACGGCTTCCAGCCCGTGGCGATGATGATGTTGCCGACGTTGACCTCAATGATCTCGTCCTGCTGGTCAAAGGCGATGGCGTCGGTCGGGCACAGCTTTTCGCAAGCCCGGCATTTCTGCCGCTCGAACCAGATGCAGGATTCGGTGTCGATCACCGGGATCCGCGGCACGGCTTGCGGGAACGGCATGTAGATCGCTTTGCGATTGCCCATCCCCGCCTCGAACTCGGTGTCCAAAACTTTACGGGGGCATTTTTCCACACAGATGCCACAGCCCGTACACTTGTCGTAATCGACGTGCCGTGCCTTCTGGCGGATCTTGACGTGGAAGTTGCCCACCGAGCCGGTGACTTCTTCCAACTCGGCGTACGTCAGCAACTTGACGTTCTCGTGCTGCCCCGCCTCGGACATCTTGGGCGTGAGGATACACGCCGAACAGTCCAGCGTGGGGAACGTTTTGTCGAATTGGGCCATGTGGCCGCCGATCGACGGTTCACGCTCCACCAGGTACACGGGATACCCGGCGTCGGCCAGCTCCAGCGTGGCCTGCAAACCCGCGATGCCGCCGCCGAGGACCAGCGTGGTTCGGTTCACGTCGACGTAGAACGGTTCCAGCGGTTGCTGGTGCTTGACACGCCCGACGGCCGCCGCCACCAGCGCCTTGGTCTTCTCGGTCGCCGCCGCCCGATCCTTATGCACCCACGAACAGTGCTCGCGGACGTTCGTCATGTCCATCAGGTACGGATTCAGGCCCGCGTTGGAGCAAGCCCGGCGAAAGGTCTTTTCGTGCAGGTGGGGGCTGCAAGCGGCCACGACCACGCGGGTCAGTCCCTCTTTCTTGATGTCCTCTTCGATCATCGCCTGGCCGAGCGACGAGCACATGAACTTGTAGTCCCGAGAGACGCAAACATCCGCGCAGTTCTTGCCGGCCCATTTCGCCACTTCTTCCACGTCGACCTTGCCGGCGATATTGCTGCCGCAGTGACAAACGTAGACGCCGATTTTTTCGGCCATGGTTGTTCTCCAATGCTTGCGGAATCGTAGGTCAGACTTTTCTGCGCCTGACCGGCTGTTTCTCAAAGTAGGGTGGAGTTCATTCCACCCAGGCCGGACGGTCAGGCTGGAAAGCCTGACGTGCCTGCCCCCCTACGCCTTGGCCCCCGCCGTTTGGCCTTCGAGCTTGGCCCGAATCACCGGCTCGGCCGTCACCAATTCCTTGCCGAATCCCAGTTTCTTCATGTCGATGCCCAGGGCCACGCCCAGCAATTGGGTGAAGAACACGATCGGCAAGTGGAAGTTCGTGTTAAAGTAGTTGTTGACT
>Ga0351867_10272_pt1 | contig 10572 bp, 7 predicted proteins | sample TotcelHFGM3001M8_FD_206779 | JGI IMG/M metagenome (GOLD analysis project Ga0351867, IMG submission 206779) | Enriched cells from coal bed in the Powder River Basin, Montana, United States - Total cells FGM rep2 HSBNCT.FGM.300.1.M8 ...
CCGTGTACCTGGCCAGTATCACGGTGCTGGAATGGCTCGGCCGGCAACAGGGTACGGCGGTCAGCTATCAAGACCATTTCTATCTCGGCATGTTCGCCCTGCACGTGGCCTTGGGGCTGCTGTTGATCGTGCCGTTTCTGCTGTTCGGCGTTGGGCATATTCTGGCGGCTCGCGGACGCCGCAACCGTCGGGCTGGTCGGATCGGCTATGCATTATTCGGCATCTGCCTGGCGTTGCTGCTCAGCGGCGTGCTGCTGGTGCGGCTCGAAGGCGTGATCGACTTGAAGCATCCGACCGCTCGCGCCGTTGCCTACTGGACGCACGTCACTTGCCCATTGGCCGTGCTCTGGCTGTACTGGCTGCATCGGCTGGCGGGTCCGCGGATCCGCTGGCCCGTGGCCGGCGTGGTGGCAGGGCTGACGGCGATCGTCGTCGCTGCAATGGTGCTGTGGCAAACGCACGATCCCCGGACCTGGCACGCCCGAGAACCGGCAGAGGGCCCCGACTATTTCCAGCCGTCGCGGGTCAAAACGGCGGATGGCAACTTGATCCCCGCCCGATCGATGATGATGGACGAGTACTGCCGCCGCTGTCATCCGGATGCTTACGAGGGCTGGTTCCACAGCGCCCACCACTTCGCCTCGTTCAACAACGCTCCGTATCGGGCGACGGTTCGCGAGACTCGCCGCGTCGCACTGGAACGCGATGGCGATGTCAAGGCGGTACGGTTCTGTGCCGGTTGCCACGACGTCGTGCCGTTTCTCAGCGGAGCCTTCGACCAGCGGGAATTCGACGACATCGGCGACCCTACCGCGCAAGCCGGCATCACGTGTACGGTCTGTCACGCGATCACCCACATCAACAGCACCGTCGGCAACGGGGACTATACGATCGAAGAACCGTTGCATTACCCGTTTGCCTACAGCGACAACCCGATCCTGCAGTACATCAATCACCAGTTGGTGCGGGCCAAGCCGGCGTTTCACAAGCAGACGTTCCTCAAGCCCCTGCACAAGTCCGCCGAGTTCTGTGCGGCCTGCCACAAAGTCCATCTGCCGGGCGAGTTGACGCACTATAAAGAATTCCTGCGCGGCCAGAACCATTACGATTCGTATTTGCTCAGCGGCGTTTCCGGCCACGGAGCCCGCAGCTTCTATTATCCCCGGCAAGCCGAGACGAACTGCAACGGCTGCCACATGCCGCTGCAGGCCTCGAACGATTTCGGCGCCAAGCCGTTGGACGGGTCGGGCCAGCTGCAGATCCACAATCATCTGTTTCCTGCGGCCAACACGGCCCTGGCGTACCTGCGGGGCGAGGACCAGATCGTGGCCGCCCACCAGGAGTTTCTGCAGGGCGTGCTGCGCGTCGATTGGTTCGGCGTCAAGCCGGGCGGTTCGATCGACGATCCGCTGCTTGCGCCGCTGCGGCCGGAGGTGCCGACGCTGCAGCCCGGCAGCAAGATCCTGCTGGAAGCGGTCATCCGCACGCTAACGGTGGGGCACCTGTTCACCGAAGGGACCAGCGACTCGAACGAAGTCTGGCTCGAAGTGACCGCCACCAGCGCCGAGCGGCTGCTAGGCCACAGCGGCTTGCGGGACGAATGGGGCGGCGTCGACCGCGGGGCGCATTTCGTCAACACGTTCATGCTGGACCGGGAGGGCCATCGCGTCAATCGGCGAAACGCACAAGACATCTTTGTGCCCCTGTACAACCACCAGATCCCGCCGGGCGCCGCTCAAGTCGTGCATTACGCCCTGGATTTGCCGCCGGACTTGCAGACGCCCGTGACGGTCGACGTCAAGTTGCAGTATCGCAAGTTCGATCGCGAGTACATGCAGTGGGTCGTGGCGCAGAGTCAGCCGGGCGATCCGCCGATTCGCGATGTTGAGCCCGGCCAACCGTATGTCAACACGCTGCCGATCACCACGCTGGCCGCCGATCGCATCGTGTTTCCCGTCGCGTTTCCCGTCGTCGGCGCGGCGGCGGCCGTTGTCAATCCGGAGCGGGAAATCCCCGCGTGGCAACGCTGGAACGACTATGGGATCGGCCTGCTGTTAGAAGGCCGCGCCAGCGGCGGCAAAGGCGAGCTGCGGCAAGCGGCCGAAGTGTTTGCCAAGGTGGAAGAGTTTCAGCAGTACCACGGACCATTAAATCTGGCGCGGGTCTACTTTGCCGAAGGCCGCTTGGACGAGGCCGTTTCAGCGGCCAATCGCGCCGCCGCCTATGCCGACGCACCGGCGTGGACCATCAGCTGGCTGAGCGGGCTGATCAACAAGCAGCAAGGCCACCTGGACAACGCGATCGCCAATTTCCGCAGTGTGCTGAAGGATCGTTCCCCCGAGATCATTGCGCGCCAGTTTGACTTTAGCCGCGACTACGAGGTCATCAACGAATTGGGACTGACGCTGTTCGAGCGCGGCAAGCAGTTCCGTGGCGAATCAAGGCGGGCGGAGCGCGAGCAATGGTTCCGCGAGGCGGCTGCAGAATTCGAGCGGACATTGCAGCTGGACTCGGAAAACGTCACCGCGCACTACAACCTGGCGCTGTTGCATGCCCAGCGGGGGGACGAGGCGAAGGCCGCCGAGCACCAGCGGCTGCACGCCCGCTACAAACCGGATGACAACGCACGCGACCGGGCACTGGCAGCGGCGCGCCGCCGCTATCCTGCCGCCAACCGCGCCGCCGAACCGCTGGTCATCTATCCGCTGAACCGGGCGGCGGCGGCGCCGTAGTCGCGCTACCAGGCGTTGGGGCACCGGCACGGCGACCGGACGATAATTCGGGCCAGGCGTCACCGGCGGCTAGCGCCTTGCCGCTCACTGTGGGCCCGGACATCGTGAGCCGCAAGGCGCTAGCCGCGGGTTCTTTGCGGGAAAGCGTGGCCAGGCGTCACCGCCTTGCCGCTCAGCGGACGCGGCATTTGAAGCGGATGATGCCGCCCTCGCCGACCTTCAGCGGGCTGCGGATCTCCCAACGCAGGACGAGCGATTCGCCGTCGTTCTCTTGCGTCCCAAAGCTCGCCTCCCGATCGCACTGCGCCGTGTCGGGCAGGTACTCCAGTCGCGTCGTCAGACTGTCCGCGATGGTCACGTTGCCCACGGTCTGGTCGCCGACGTTGTCAAAGCGAATGGTGAATTCGACTTCGTCGCCAGGCTGGGCCGACTTTTTCGAGGCGACCTTGACGACCCGCACTCTTGGCTTGCCGGGCGGCAGGTCGTAACGAAAGACCGACTGCAGGCTGACGTCGTTGGTGGCGATGATCGCCGTGACGGTGTCGATCGCCACTTGCACCGCCTGATTTTCGGTCCAAGCGGCTGCGGCCTCGAGTCGCTGCGCCAGGCGGGCTTTCTCGCCATTGTCAAAGGTGCCGGAGCGGATCAGCTGAAAGTCCTCGTGCGCCTTGAACCGCGTGTCGAATCGGGCCAGCTGTTGCGAGCCGGTGGTCGATTCGCCGCGGGCACGTTCCCGGAAGATCTGCGGCCCATCGGTGCCCACGTAGCGTCCCGTCTCGACGGGTTGCAGCATGGTGGTCGGCACACCCCGTTGTTCCTGGGCGCCGGGCAGGACAGGCTGACTGATACCCGCCAGCCGATCGTGGACTTCGTGCGCCAGCACCCCCGAAACTTGCCGTACGGCGGCGAATCGCGGCGCGTACAGGCACACCGAGTTGGACGCTTCGACTTCCGTCCGGCCGTCCACGGTATCGTAATGCGCAACGGTATCCTCTTGATCGAGTCCCCAGACGGTCCAGTCGCGCATCACCTCGACTCGGGCTCCCTGATCGCCGCCGTCGCACAGGTACTCGTTATAGGGCCAGCGTCCGGAGATTCCGGGCGGTCGCCAAGCGCCGGGCGGTGCTGCCATGCCTTCTGCCGCCTGCGGGCACGACGAGCAACCGGCGCCGCCGTGGGGCTCGCAACCGGGTTCAGCCCAGACGTGCGGCTGACCGGTCCAAGCGTTGCCGGGCAGTCCGACCGGGGCATAGGCCGCCAGTTGGACTCCATAGGCTGCCGGCAAGGCTTCGCCGGGCATCACCGCGGTCGGGCCAGCCGGCATCGCAACGACGGGCGGACCAGGTGGAATCGGCGCGGCGGGCGGCGCGACGGCGCCTCCGCCACCCGCCAAGCCGGCGGGTTGCGGTGTCAGTTGACAGGAGCAGAGCGTCACCGCCGCCAGGGCGGTCCACAGCCATCGGGACGACCGCAAGCACCTCGTGGCGGGGCGGCGCTCTCCGAATTGCGCGGGACTTTTGTTCTGGTTCAAGGTCGGCTCCTCCCGCGTTCGATGCGCGGTACGGGCGGCAGGATTTCCTCCAGGCCGTCTCTCAGACCGGGCAACGGCGCCGGCGCGGCCAGCGGCTGCAGCGGCGGACAGTCGAATAGGAAACGCTGGTGCTGGCTGTCGTACTCGGGCGTTCGGGAGCCCATTCGCATGATCGCCATCGGCCGGCCCAAACGATCCGCCGTCTTCAAAGGATCCTCGTCCGAACGAACTTCGTAGTACCGCTGCTGGTCCAGCGAATCGCGGACCGGCAGTGCCGACTGAGGATCTTCCAGGTAGATGACTCGCGTCACCAGACGGCCGGACAGGGCCATCGTCAGCTCTTCCTGCGTGAAATGAACCGGGATCGGGAAATGATTTTCCAAACCCGGCGGCGGGTACAAGCGATTGATCACCTCGATCGTCGGAAATACCTCCTGGCCTTCGTTGCGAGGAATCCGCGTCAGCTTCAGGCGATAGACGGGGCCGATGAACATGCCGAACAGAGCGGGCGTCTTCTGCGGCGGCTCGAATTGCCCTTGAATCGCCACGGAGACTTCCAGGCCTTCCGGCCCGCGGATTTCCAGCGGCTGGAGATAGCCCGCCAGCGGGCCGCCGCGAAGCAGTTGGCTGGGGCCGATCGTGCCCGGCGGCAGCTGGCTGGAATGGAAGTAGTGGACCGGTTCCCGCTGGGCAAAGGCGGCGCTGGCGGCACAGGCCGACAGCAGCAGGCACAGGGCCGCTCGCCAAGCCAGCATGGGGCCGGCGGCCAGGCCTTTGGCGATCCTCGATTTTGTGCTGCCCTGATACGACATGCCAATCTCGTCTTGCGTGGTCCAGTGGACTTGAGTCGGCTCCGGCGGCACCTGCCTGGCATCAGGCAGGTGCGTTCCGCCCCCTGGGATAAGAGAGTTCCTGTCGCACACCCTACTGCGCACAGGCTTCGCCGCCGGGCAACAGCTCGTGCCGCATGACACGCGGTTGATCGAACGGCAGCGAGGGGTAAATCGACTGCTCGGTAATATGCACCCGATTCGGCGGCGCCGGATAGGTGTAACCGGGCATCTGACGAACGTTGACGGTCACGTGCTTGTTCGGTTCCGGGATCTGAACCTGAGTACGGTTCCTCATCGTGTGCTGCCGCAGGCCCGCCGGACCTCCCATGGGAATGTGCGGCGGTCCAGGCAGTCCGATCGGCGTCCCCGAGTACGGCATGCCCCATTCGGGCGCCGTGATTCCGGCCACGTGCTGCGGCATCAGGCCGGTGGGCCCCATCGGGACCGGATAGCCCCCCATCCCGCCGGGCATCGGCATTCCGGCGTAGGGACCGGGGACCGTGTGGGAAATCGGCATGACCGAGCCGTCGGCTTGCAGGATCGGAATCGACGCAGTCGCCGACCCATTCGCCCCCGGCAGTTCCACGTCCTTGTTCCCCAGGCGGACAACGGCCAGGATCGCCCCGCGGCGGTCGGCCTCGGTGATCGGATCGATCCCGGGATCCAGCCGCGTGCTGACCAGAGTTTCGACACCGGCCAGGGCCAGCTCTTGGAATTCCGGATCCGGCAGGTAGATCACCTTGGTGACGAAATTGCCCGTCAGTACCTGATCGAAGTCCTCTTCGGTGAATTGAACCGGGACGGCGTTATGGGCCAAATAAGCCTCGGTACGCGGTGTCGTCGGTCCGATCTCCACCGTGGGATACAGTTCGACGCCTTCGCGGCCGACGATGTTGGTCAGCTTCAGGCGATAGATCGCGGCTTGAGGAAAGTTCTGCCGACCCGGCACCACCAAGGGCGTGGAATCGAAGCCGCCTTCGCTGGCGACATCCCAACGCACCTGCATGCCCTCGGGACGAGCAAACAACATTTGAACGTTCTGCCGGGCAACCGGAGGCATCATGTACATGCCGGCTCCCAGCGGCGAAACCGGGGGCATCATCACCCCCGGTCCGGGACCATCCACGCCGGGGCCTGGGTGCATCAGGCGCTCCGCGGGAGGAAGATTATGTTCGATGGGCGTCACACAGCCGGCGGCTGTCAACATGGCGGCCCAACACGAGACCCACATGGCAAGTCGAATTCTCATCGTGTTCCCCCTCCGGACCAGGCACGCAGTCCATTGCGATTTCCAGCGGCTCCAGCCGGGACGTCCCCCCCTTGGGTCCTTCCCGATTGACGTAGACCGAAACCTACAAACGGCCTTAGAATCAACGCCTCCTGGTGTCCTTGGCGTCGATCCATCAAGATGGTCTACGGCGGAAAATGTCTATGTGGATAAATGTTCGGCTCCATATAAGAGGTTTCTTTGGAAAAACCCGCACAATCGCGACGAGTAACCCTTGTCGGCACATCTTTCCACACGCGGCATTGCTGCTGATGCTAGTAGTCACCGGATCCTGCGGGCCCCTCCAAATCGCCCAATCCGCCGAAAATGGCGCTCCGGATGGGCAATCGTTGGTCCTGCAGTCTGTGGCCCAGCTGACGAGAATCACGTCGTTGGAAGCAAAGCTCAGGCAGACAACCCACTGGTTCGACCAACAAGTAGCCGGTTCCGGAACGTATTTCCAGTCACAATCGCCGCGCGGGTTGCTGTTGCGGCTGGAGTTGAAGCTCCGCGTGGGCGACCACCAATCGTCCCTGCAGCAGGTATGTGACGGGCGGTTCTTGTGGATTCGGCGAGACTTGCCCAGCGGCGTTTCGTTGGGACGCGTGGACATGGATCGAATGCGCCGGGCCGCCAGCGACAAACGTCAGCCGACTTGGGCCGCTGCCGCCGGGAATTCACTGGCCGTGGGCGGTCTGCCGCAGTTGCTGGCCGCCCTGGCGGAAAACTTCCAGTTCTCGGCGGCCGATGCGGTGCAGTCGGAGAATACGGCCCTGTGGGGCATCACCGGCGTCTGGAAACCGGACAGGCTGGCGGCGTTGGTGCCGGACCAGAAAGAAAAACTCCTGGCAGGCGGAGCCGTCGATCGGAAAGGGCTGCCGGCGCAGCTGCCAACCGAGGTCCACGTTGTTCTGCGGCAGAGCGACCTGCTGCCCTATCGGATCGAGTATCGACGAGCCGCCGACGGCCCGGCGGACAACGCGGACGGCGCCCAACCGATGATGGTCCTGGAGATCCTCGAAATCCGGCAGCGTGAAGCCTTGGACGAAAACCTGTTTTGTTATCAACCCGGCAACCAAGAAATCGTCGACGTTACCGAACGCTATTTGCACAGTCTCAACCTTGCCCCGACGGACGACTGAAGCGTTTCACGGTCCGTTTCGCCGCGCAATGCATCGCGGATCGTCATTCCGCGGATTGTTAACGTGGATGTCCACCGGATCCGCCCGCATGGCGCCGCTGTCGAAGGGGCGGAGCAAGGCGCGGAGCGTCTCTGCCGCGGCCAGTTGCGGGTCAAGCCACGTTGCGTAATCGGCCGCTGGCAGAATCACCGGCATCCGGTCGTGGATCGGCCGCGTCAAATCGTTCGCGTCCGTGGTGATCACGGTACACGATTCCAGCCGCTGGCCCGTCATCGGATCGGTCCAGACTTCCCAAAGTCCGGCCATGGCAAAGGGGCGATCATCGCTCAAGCGGATGTAATAGGGCTGCTTGACCCGGCCCGCTTTCTGCCATTCAAAGTAGCCGTCGGCGGGTACCAGGCAACGGCGGCGGCGGAAAGCGGCACGAAACGCCGGTTTGTCCGCCACAGTCTCCGCCCGCGCATTGATCATCCGGTTGCCAATCGAGGCATCTTTTGCCCAGGCGGGAATCAAGCCCCAGCGGACCATCTGCCACTGACGAACCCCCGTTTCCGCTGCGATTCGCACGCTGGCCACCGGCTGGGTGGGAGCGATATTGTAACGCGGTGGCAGATCCACCGGCGGATCGCCGCCCAACAGCTCGGCCAACACGGGCACGGAACTCTTCAAAGTAAAACGTCCACACATCGCTCACTCGCGGATCTGTTGGAATTCGCAGAACGTCCGTTCCCTGACGCCGAAACGCAACGGGCGCCCGAGGGCATGGGAATGTTGGCATGGGAATTCCAAATCATCCCATTCCCCTGCCCGCCATTCCCCTGCCCTCTGCCCGTCCGATTTTACCCAGTACGGCTGCAGCCAAGCAAGCACGTCGCCGCCGTCCGATTCCAACCCCGTCCTCCATCCGCACCTGGGGCGTTCCCCCAGAGGCGACGATGATCCACGGCCATCGGCCAAAGCCCCTTGCCCATTTTGGTATCCCCGTTTTCCAATTCGCTGGGGCTTCGTCCCAGATCCCACGGCAGCCTGCGCCGCCTACACGTGGCCGAGTCTCTCCGAGACTCGATTCCCGTCTCGGAGAGACGGGGCTACATGACCGCTCCGCCTTCCGCTACGGCTCGAAACGGGTCTCGGCTCCGCTCCGCTCGAGACCCGTTTCGGCCTGCGCTCCAGGCTCCGCTCTCGCTTGCTGGTACTCGCTTTACCGGCTGGGAACATCCACCGAACTACAGGCCAAGCGGAACCCGAGGGAGTTGTACCGGGACCCCGGCGTGCCCCTGCTGCGGTGCGCCGACCGGCAGTACCTCGCGCCGTAGTACCAGCTGCCGCCGCGAATCACGCGGAACGAGCCTGCCATAGGCCCCCTGGGATCGTCCAACGCCGTGGCTGCGTAAGTCCCGTACCAGTCCGAGCACCACTCCCACACATTCCCATGCATGTCGTGCAAGCCCCAGCCGTTCGGCTTCTTCTCACCCACCGGATGCGTGGTGTGGCCCGAGTTCTTCTCGTACCAGGCATACTCCTCCAGCAGCGATTCATCGTCGCCAAAACACCACTGGCTCGTACTACCGGCGCGGCAGAAATACTCCCACTCCGCCTCCGTCGGCAAACGGTAACTCAGGCGTTCCTGCGAACCCAGCTTTCGGCAAAACGCCACCGCATCGTCCCAGGACACGTCCTCCACCGGTAACTGCGCGCCCTTGAAACGGCTCGGGTTTGTTCCCATCACACCCTCGTACTGCTCCTGGGTCACCGCCGTTACGCCCAGGTAAAACGGTTTGGTGATCCGCACTCCGTGCTGGGGTTGCTCCCCGGCGAATGCGCTCGGGTCACCGTCCGGCGAGCCCATCAGGAATTCCCCCGTCGGAATCAAAACCAGCTTCATGCCCATGCTGTTGGTGATCACACGCAACGGCTTCGCAACGGGCATTGGTGCGGCTGCGGGGACTTGCGCAGCAGCTTTCACCCTCGGCTTGAGCTGGACTGGCGTCGGAACTGATCCCGAAAATCCTTCCAAACTCTCGATCGCCTGCACCAACTCGACACAACTCTCGAACCGCTCCTGCCGCCGTTTGCCCAATCCGACAAGCAGCGCCCGGTTGACCGACTCCGGCTGGCCCTCGATGCCTTCCGGCGGATCGTTCAACACGCACAAACGCAGGATCTCCAGGTCATCGCATTCGAATGGCAGATGCCCGGCCAGCAACTCATACCCCACCACCGCCAACGCGTATTGATCCGTCCGCGCGTCCTGGATCTGCCCCTTCCACTGCTCCGGCGCCATGTACGGCCGCGTGCCGGAGGTGTCCATCTGCACCTGCGTGTAGCGGCTGACCGTCGTGCGGATCTCGGCCGCCAAGCCGAAATCGACAACCTGCACATCCGCTGCGTCGCCCTCGACCAGAATGTTCTGCGGCTTGATGTCCCGATGGATCACCTTGTGATGGTGAGCGTAGTCCAACGCCTCGGCCACCGGACCAAGAACCTTGACAACCTGTTCGACCGGAAACGAACCGTGCAGCGCGGCGTAGGTGGCGCGGTACGACGACAGCGTCTGGCCGTCGATGAATTTCATTACCAGATACCAGCCGAGCCGCGGGTCTTCGTCCAGCAGGTACAGCGGGCAGATATGCTGATGCTGCAACGCATGAACCCGCCGGAACGTGTCGCGAACGCGGGCCATTTCTTCGGCCGCCCGCTGCAGCTCACGAGGCACCAGCTTCAGCACCACGGGCCGTTCGGCTTTCGTGTCCCACGCTTTCCATACCTCGCCCATCCCGCCGCGGCCCAGCAAGCTCTGCAATTGAAAATTGCCGATCATCACGCCCGGGCCCGCGACGCCCGGCAACGGTACGTCTGGCGCTAATGTCGGAACGCCGTCGCGATCGTTCCACGGCTTGCCTTCCGGTTGGTTCATCAGATCATTCTCCGGATCGAATTCAGTTCGTCGCAGGACAACAGGCTGTAGGAGAACCACGAATAGCACGAATTACACGAATCGAAGACGAACGTCATTGTCTGATGCCTTCCTCATTCGTGCTATTCGAGCTATTCGTGGTTCTCTCTC
>Ga0351867_10286_pt1 | contig 9946 bp, 8 predicted proteins | sample TotcelHFGM3001M8_FD_206779 | JGI IMG/M metagenome (GOLD analysis project Ga0351867, IMG submission 206779) | Enriched cells from coal bed in the Powder River Basin, Montana, United States - Total cells FGM rep2 HSBNCT.FGM.300.1.M8 ...
GGATAAAATCATGGTCCAGGAACGGGTGAGCGAGATCATCCGCCGGGTCATCCAATTCCGCCGCAGTATCTTCAATTCCTCCATTCCGATTGATTAGTAAACGGAGCCTATGGACAAAGCATCATTAAGCGGTATCCTGCGGGGACTCGGGGCGGTCATCGGGGGGATGGTTTTAGAAGGGGGCCATCTGGGTTCCATCATGCAGCTCACCGCCGCCATCATCGTGATGGGGGGGACCTTTGGGGCCGTATTCCTGAGCTTTCCCTTTGAGGCGGTGCTGGCAGCCTTCAAAAACCTGAAAAAAATCTTCAAGGAACCGGCCCTCAACCCCTTTCAGTTTATCGACCTGATTATTGGTTTTGCCAACAAGGCCCGCAAAGAGGGTATCCTTTCCCTGGAAAGAGAGATCAAGAACATCGAACACCCTTTTATGAAAAAGGCCCTGACCATGGCCGTGGACGGGGTGGAACCCAAGATCATGCGTGAAGCCATGGAAACCGAATTGGCCTATATGGATGAATACGGCAAGCTGAGCGGCAAGGTCTGGCAGGCGGCCGGGGGCTATGCCCCGACCGTCGGGATCCTGGGCGCCGTGCTGGGGCTTATTCACGTGATGGAAAACCTGAATGACCCCAGCAAGCTGGGACCCGGCATCGCCGTGGCCTTCGTGGCCACGGTCTACGGCGTGGGTTCGGCCAATCTTTTTTTTCTGCCCATGGCCACCAAATTAACGCACCGTCACCAAGAGGATTTAGTGATCAACGAAATGATCCTGGAGGGGGTGGTGGCCCTGTCCACCGGCGAAAACCCCCGGCTGATTGAAGAAAAGCTGACCACCTATCTGTCGGAACACCAGAAGAGCAAAAACCCGAGCCCGAAAAAGGAATAGTCGAGGATATCAATGGCTAAAAAGAAAAAGCCCGAGGAACACGAGAATTTGGAGCGGTGGCTGGTCTCTTACGCCGACTTTATCACCCTGCTCTTTGCTTTCTTTGTGACCATGTATGCCAGTTCCCGGGTGGATGAACAAAAAATGGGATCGGCCGTGGAATCCCTGCAACGGGCCCTGGGCGCGGTGATCGCCGTGCCGGTTCCCAGCCGACAGGCCGGGGTATTCCATGATTTCAGCAACCCGGTCCAGGTGACCATCGTGCCCATCGGCGCCCCCCACAGCAAAGAGGTGGATAAACTGGCTCAGGAGTTGAAGAAAAGAATCGAAGGTCCCCCGGCAAAAGGGGGGAAAAAGTCCGGGGCCCAGGCCTACCAGGTGAGTTTTATACTCCAGGAGCGGGGGTTGGTAATCCGGGTTTCGGACCAGTTTTTCTTCCGTACCGGGGAAGCGGCCATTCGCCCCGACGTCCTGCCTTTCCTAAAGGTGCTCGGGCAGTCCCTTCAGGGCATGGATAATTCCATCCGTATCGAAGGGCATACCGACAACATCCCGATCAATACCGCGCAGTTCCCTTCCAACTGGGAACTTTCCACGGCCCGGGCGACCACCATCATCCGCTTTTTCCTCACCCATTTTCAATTCGACCCTCAAAAGCTCTCCGCCGCCGGTTACGGGGAGTATCGACCGGTCGCCGCCAATGACACCTCGGAAGGCCGGGATCAAAACCGCCGGGTGGACGTGGTGATCTTGAACAGCCAGGAAAAGAAAAATGAACCGCCAGTTATGAAGAAAGAAAAAGAGGCCGCCCAGAGTCAATCCGGCGGCCTCCCTAAAAGCTAGCCAAAAATATTTGAAATATTTTTGGCTAACGGTTATCCTTCATCCCGCCATCCGTAACTCGCCACCCGTAACCGTTTCTTCAGCCGCATTCAGGGGATTGTCTCCGTTATTCACGATTTCCACCAGGACTTCCACCACCTGCGGGTCGAATTGCGATTGACTGCAGCGGGTGATCTCCTGGAGGGCCTCCTCCTGGTTCAGGGCCTTGCGGTAGGAGCGGTCGGAAGTCATGGCATCGTAGGCGTCCGCCACCGAAATAATCCGGCAGAGAAAAGGGATTTGATCCCCTTTTAAACCATCCGGATACCCGCACCCGTCCCACCGTTCGTGATGATGGCGGATGATTGACTTTTCCATGGCGGAAATCCCCAACTGATTGATGATCCGCTCTCCGGTGGTGGGATGCATCTTGATCATATCGTATTCATCCTTATTCAGTTTGGAAGGCTTCAGCAGGACATAATCCTGGACGCCGATCTTCCCGATGTCGTGCAGCGGGCCGGCAAAGGCCAGGGCGGCGATTTCCTCTTCCGGGCGGTTCATTTTCCGGGCAATGGTCATGGCCAGTTGGGTTACGCGCTCGGAATGCTTCATGGTGTAGGGGTCCTTGGCCTCAATGGTGCTGACCAGGGCCTTCAAGGTGGCATATAAGTTTGAGACCACATTTTCATACAAGGCGATATTTTCGATGGTCATGGCCGCCTTTTCGCTGAGAATCGAGAGTAAGAAAAGATCTTCTTCCGAAAAGGGTCGTCCCTGATCCCGGTCGGCCAACTGTAATACCCCGAAGGTTTCCTGGCGAATCTTCAGGGGCATGGCCAAAAAGGACGAAGCCTTCCCTCCCAGGGACTCATCCGGAAAAGAGGGCAGGCCTTCTTCTCCCAAACCCAGGATGGGCATTCCCTGCTGGGCCACCCTGCCCACAATCCCTTGGCCCAGGGGTACGACCAGGTGATTGATCCGGCTGGGGTCCACCCCCACACCGGCAATCAATCGCAGTTGCCCCGCCTCCCGGTCCCAGAGGAAGAAAGCCACCTTTCGGGCCTCGGTCAGGTGGGCGGCCATCTTGACAATCTGGTGGAAGAGGTCCTCTTTCCCCCGGACCTGGCTCAACTGGTCCATGATGGTATACAAGATGGTTTGTTCCTTGACCTTCTTTTCCAGCTTCAGGTTCAGTTCTTCCAGGATTTTCTTGGCCCGCACTTCTTCCGTCAGCAGCTTATTTTCATTGAGCAGTCTCTTTTCCTTGGTCAGCCGCTCCACGGTCAGATTCACCTGTTCCAACTGAAAGGGTTTGATCAGAAAGTCCGAGGCCCCCTCCTTGATGGCCTCGATCATAATTTCAAAGGAGGGCTGGCCGGTCATCAGGACGATCATCACGTCCTTGTTGAGCTGCTTGATTCTACCCAGGGTCTCCAGCCCGGTAAACCCGGGCATGTACATGTCCATGAAGACGCAATCCATTTCCACCTTCTGGATCCAGTTCAGCCCCTCGATCCCGTCGGTGGCCAGAAAGACATTGTTGCCCTTGAACTCCCGAAGATAGGCATCCAACAAATTACGGATAATGGGATCGTCGTCTACTACCAGAATGTTCATCATGGATAATATCCTTGTGTATTTATTGAGTCGAGGGATTCCGGGGGGCAAGGATTCCAGTGAAAGATACCCAGACAGAAATAACCTCCCCCTTTTTCTCAGGTACCTAAATCAATTTTTCGACTTCAACCCGCATTTTCTTGAATACTTTTTTGCCGCAGACCATGGTAGGATCAGGCCGGCAGCGGGACGGCGACCGTCCGCCACCCTAACCGTCAGGCCCTGCGGGACATGAAAAAATGATCTTCCCTGTCCCGTTGGTGCCGGCCTCGCGGAGAGCAGCGAGGGGGGGTCTGCGGCTAAGGCGGCCAAAATGGTCTACAAAACAAACCCCCCTGCTCCCAACATTCGAGACAAGGGGGATAAGCCACTTATCGAATTACTTCTCATTTCACCATATCAACAAATCGCGGTGAGTAGGACTGCGGCGGAATATATTTTTTGACGCCCTGAACCTCCCGGCCCAGGGTGGCCATTTCCTGCTTCAAATCCCGGCAGCGCACCTCGGCGTACTGAAGGCACTCCAAATTCAAGTCAAAGATTTCCTGCCAGGTTTCCTTAATTTTTCCGATCCAGCCCGCGAGTAAGGGTTCTCCTTTTTTTTCCACCGGAACGGACCGCCGGCTGGGGTAACCCGCCCGGGCGAGTTGTACGTCCACCAAATCAATGGACTTTAGGATTTCTTCCCGCTCCCGGGTCAACTGAATGATCTGAGGATCCTTTCCCTCTTCCAGGGCTTTCTTAAATCCCTCCATGTTGGTCTTGAGCCGGCGATAGAGTCCATGTTTTTTCTGCAGCAAATCGGTCATCAGGTATACCTAATCTCCCGGAAAAATTAGTCAAATAAAGGGGGAATCCTTCCAATAGTCCCCTCCCTCTGGCAATGGGAGGTCGGGAGCGATTGTAAATAGAGTCCCAATGATCTCAATGCCGAACTATAAGCCTTGGTGGCCATAGCGTCAGGCCTTCTTGTCAAATATCAGACCCACGGCTTCTTGGAGTTTTGCCGCCAGATCCAGCAACGCCTCGGATGGAATTTCCCTGATGACATCGCCGGTTTCCTTATCTACTACGGAAACCATTATCTGTCCTGAAGCCTCATGGACGGAAAAATTCAAATTGAAATTGCGAGGCCCTTCCATGTCGATTTCCCGGTCCATGGCCATTTTCGCGAATTGAGACAAATCCGCTGCCTTTTTTTCTTCATCGGCAACCTTCTTTCCTCCCAGGGGAATCCTGCCCTGAACAGCCGTATTCGCTGCCATGCTTGGCGCTAATGTCAAATTCGAACTTTTCATGACCGAAGAGACACCTTCTAATAACACCTGAATCACCACCCTTTCAATTTGGAATCTTTACGCCAATCACCCTCTGGCGTCGATATAACGTGGGATGCACCCTTCTTTCGATCCGTACCCTTTCGCGGCCTGTTTGACCGTTTTCATTCTTATAAGCTCATCTTTTGTAACCCGGCTTTCCTCTTGGACCATCACCATTACTTCGGCGTCTATGGGCGCAATCTGTTCCACCAGGCCCTTGATCTGCCGCAGATACCCGTTCAACTTCCCTTTCAACTCTCGGGAAATCCGTGAGATTTCTTCCGCGCCCAGGCTCCCGATCTTCTTGAGGGACAGATCAATTTTTTCGATTTTGTCGATGCAATCCTGTCGTTTCGCCAATAATCCTTCCAACTTGACCTCTTTTTCGCGCAAAAAAGAGTCCTTCATGTTTTTGGTAAATGACAGGTATTGGGTCATCAGGGCCACTTTTTGTTCCAGGAATAGAAAAGTATATTTGACCGGGTCGGCCGCCTTGGCATTCATGGCACTTTACGCCCCCAGATAATGGGCCACCGGCCCCATCACCCGTTTTTCACCAACCTGAACCGGGGCAGGTGTGAGCATTTGACTCTGGCCTTCTACAATTTCTTTCCAGGCGGACAATAGATCATTCAGTATGCCTATGACTTCATCGATCCCGCCAAGGTCTCTGGTAACATCCGCCAGGAGGACCCTTCGGGTGATGTAATTATAGATTGCCTCAAGATTTCGCGCAATTTCGCCGCCTTTTTCAAAGTCAAGCGCGCAGGTCAATTCGTCGATAATGGCCATGGTCTTGGTCACGGCCTTACCCTTGCCCTCATAATCCTTTTCCCGGTATTTCGTTTTGGCGATTTTCAGTTGCAGAATCGCTCCTTCGTAACACATGAGTATCAGTCTCCCGGGATCGGCAGTGGTCACGGCCGTTTTTCGATAAGCCCCAATACCATTACTGTACATTAAAAAATCCTCCTCATTTTTATTCAGGTCGGGATTAACCCCGACCCTATCATTTAGATATACCAGGAATTGATCTGGCTGGTAAGCCAGTTGCTCTGGGTCTGCATCGTGGCCAGGGCCGTTTCCATAGCCACGAACCGGTTAATCATCGTTTCCATCCTCAGGTTCAAACGGGCTTCCATCTGTTCGATCTGGGTATCAAAGCTTTTGATGCTGTTTTGCAGGGATTCCTGTTTGAAGCCTAGATAGCCATCGATAGGGTCCGTTATGCCAAATAGGGCGCGATCAAAGAGCTCCGCCACCCCGAGGGTTAATTTGACGGTGCCCGCGTCAACCCCGCTGGCAGCTCCGGTATATTTAACGGACAGGCCGGCCGTATTGGCATTACCTGCTGCTCCCGTCAGCGTCTGCCCTGACCCGGTCGCTGTCTCTCCATTGATAGTGCCGGCCACATCCAGGCCCGAATAGGCCCCGTCTACCAGGCCCAGTTCGCCTGTAACCTGGGAGATGGTAAAGTTGCTGCCGCTACCGTAATCGTTATTCCGGATCACCAGGTGGTTGCTCCCGTCGTCGTCGGCGGTCAGGGAGAGGGCGTATCGTCCCACGGCACCGCCCGTATTGGACGTAAGAACGGTGCCGAAATCAAGCCCGCGATCCGCAGGTTCGGTCATCTCTATGGCCAGTTGGCTACCGCCAGAAAATTTATCGGTTACCGTAATGCGGCCTGAGGAGTCGAGGGAGGCTGTTACCTGACTGGAGAAGGCGGTTTCTATGGCCGAAAGAAGCCCCTGCACCGTATCGGTACCTGCGTTGGTGATGGTATAACTCCCCGATAAGGAACCCCCACCGCGGGACGTTCCGCTAAAGCTGATCACATCCCCATTCACCAAACTGGCACCAAAGATGTTGTCCCATTTGGTCCCCCCGGTAATGGGGGTGATATTGTCGTCCTGCTTCAATTGCTGACTGCCGGAAAGCGTTTGGGTGTGGACGGCGCTGAACTCCGTATTCACCGTGTTGACGATATCCGAAAGCGTCATACCGGCAGTGATGGCCACGGTGGCCGCACTGGACCCCTGGGTGACGGTCAGCGTATCGGCCGCCCCGCCGGCTGCCAAGTCCACGCTGCCGGTAACCGAACCCCGGGTGGCAGCCTGATCCACATGCACCGCATATAATCCGGCCTGGGTGTCTTTGGTATAGGAAATGTACGTCAGATCGGTGCCGGAGGTGGTCCCCTGGGCGGAAAAGAGGGCCTTCACATCGTTGAAATTGGTCTGAAGATATCCCGTCAGCACTGAATCGTTCACAGACAGTTGCAGGCTGTTGTCCAGGGTAATTCCGATCAGGCTCAAGGTGGAAAACTGGCTGCTCACACCCCAGACGGTCTGGGTGAGCAGGGCCGTGATGTTGGTTTTTACTGAAGAGAGGGTCCCGTCTCCGAAGAGGACCCCACCCGTTTTCTGTTCCTCGGCATTATAGGAGAACTGGGCGTTGATGTAGGTCATCACCTCGTTGTATTGGGAAACGAAATTGTTGATGTTATTCTTGATAGTCGTCAGGTCGCGTCCGATGGTGAGGTTGACGGTCGTCGCCGCGTCTTCCTTGACCAGATTCAAAGTGGTTCCGGCAATGACATCCTTTATGGTGTTGGAGCTGTTGGTTACGGTCACTCCGTCCAACTCGATGGCGGCGTCTTCCCCGGCGATTATCTGCCGCTGCCGGGCGTCGGCGGCACCGAAATCCAGGTCCCCGGTGACGAATTCCAGCTTGGAATTCGCGTCCTGAACGTGATCGGTCAGGTTTACAGCCAGGGAAGCCCCTCCCGACAGATCGTCCACCCGAATCTTACCGTCGGAGGTCACATAGGCCAGTACGTTTCCATAGCGGGTCTCGATTTCATCCAGCAGATCCTGCACCGTGGTGGAACTGCCGATACTGAAATTGGTGTTCACGGCCCCGCCGGAGGTATTCGTCCCCGTCAAGGTCAGGTAATCCCCGGCGGTATAGGTATTGTACCCGTCGATGTCCCTGAGCACCGTGGCGGCCGTGATCTTGGCGCCCTCGGAGGTCATGGCGCTGCCGGAAATCTTGCCCGAAACCGCGGCGCTGCCGTGGTCCAGGACCCCCAGGGTGTTCAATATATTCTCGGCGTCGCTGAACGTCTGGGTACCGTCGATCTGCAGCCGATAATAGGTCACGCTTTCCACGTTCTGGGAGATGATCGAGGCGCTGACGCCGGTGGGCGCCGCCGTGTTGATGGCGTTTTTTATGTCGGTAAGAGACATGGTGGCCAGATTGATGGCCACGCTCCGGTCGCCGATGGTGACGCCGGCCGATTCTCCCGCCGCTAACCCCAGGAGAGATCCGACCGCCGTATTGGCCGAAGAAAAACGATCGCTCTGCGCTCCGGAGGTGATGGAGTTCTTCACTGTGGCCGTCAGGCTGTCTTTCCAGCCGAACGACTGAACCAGATTGTTGGCCGAGCCGTTCAGAAGGCTGATCCCCTGGGCGCCCGTAGTGTCGCTGGTCAGAATCAGGCGGTAGTCGTTGGCGCCGAAATTGACGACCGTAGCGGTAACCCCGGAGGGATTGCTGCCGGAATTGAGGTTGTTGATTTTGTTGGCCGCCCCGGCCAGGGTATCCGTGGCCGCGATGGAGACCACCCGGCCGTTGATGACCAGGTCACCCGCAAAGCTGCTGCCCAACTCTGTGGATTGGCTGGTTAAGGGGTTGGAGGACAACTTCTGGGCCTGGGCCAGGTTCGTAACCTTGAGGCTATAGGTGCCGGGCGCGGCCCCGGCGGCGGTGGACACGGACAGCAGGTCGCCGGCCTTTACCGTGCTGCTGTTGGTGGTCATGGAGGCTGAGAATACCTGGAAGCTGTCCGGGTCCCTCAGTGCCACGGCGGCGGTCTTGAAGGCCAAAAGCTTGGAATTGGCGGACCGCCATGCGGCAAGCTTGGTCTCGGTGTCCGTCTTTTTGGCGGTAACCAGATCGACCCGTCGGTGCTCGATGGCCATCAACTGGTCGATCATGGACCGCCAGTCAAACCCGCTCGACAATCCGGCCACTAAATTAGTGCTTATCGACATGGACCCTCCCCACTTCTTTCCTGTTCAAGACCACCCGGAGAATATCTCCAGAACTTGTTCTTTTTATCGGTAAAGTTTGCTCGAAACTTGAGTGATTTTCTGCCAGACAATTAAGGAAAGCAAGAGATAGGCCAGATGATAGAAGGATGTTGGAAAGGATTGCCGAATGGTTGGAAAGGATCTAATGTATCCTTAGGGTGTCAGCCTCCACCCAATGTTTCGGTATCTTGAATTCGGTCCAATAGAAACACCCCGCTTCCGGAAGATTCGAAAACGGGGTGTTTGATAGGGTTGTCAGTCTACTTGATAAAACGATTTTAGAATTTATCCTCCAAACAGGGACAAGATGGACTGAGGCGCCATGTTGGCCTGGGCCAGCATGGCCGTGCTGGCCTGCAGCAGGATCTGGTTCTTGGTGAAATTCGTCATTTCCGCGGCCATATCGACATCCCGAATGATCGATTCCGCGGCCTGCGTGTTCTCAATGGTGGTTGCCAGGTTCGCGGCGGCATACGTAAGCCGGTTTTGAGCCGCGCCAATGTCCCCTCGCGTCGCGTTCAGTTTTCCAATGGCCGTGTCGATGGTCGCCATGAAGGCCTGCGCCTTGGCCGCGGTATCCATTTGATCGGTAGACACTCCCAGTGTAAAAGCAGTAGCGCTGCCGATCAAGACCCCGATCCTGTCGTCGCCGGTATTCTTTGCCCCCACCTGGAAATCGGACGCCGCCGCAGTTTTTGCTGCAATGGCGCCATCAAAGGTTTCAGCAAAATTATCATTAATTTTCAATGTGAGCCCCAGGGTAGCAAAGCTCACTTCTTTGGTTGATCCGGCAGTAGGAGCAGTGACTCCATAAACAGTTTCCGAGAACCGCTGGCCGCTGGCCAACGTGGCGGAGACGGTAATATTCCCGCCAGTAGCGGTAGCAACGTTGTAGGTTTGCGCCGATTGCATCCCTGTAGCTCCGGAAAATCCCAGGGTTGAGGTAATACCACTTGAAACACTCACCCCGAATGTTCCGTTAAGAAGCTTTGATCCAGCGTACTCCGTGGATTGTGCGATTCGGTCGATTTCGTTGATCAATTTGTTTCCTTCGGCGTTGATTTTATCCAGGTTTGACCCGGCATTGGCCGAGGCTGCCTGGGTGGCCAGTTCCTTCAGGCGGGTGAGCATGTTCCCGATCTGGTCCACTGCACCTTCAGTTACCTGGAGAAGGGAGGTGGCCTCCGACGTGTTTCTGCTCG
>Ga0351867_10288_pt1 | contig 9882 bp, 10 predicted proteins | sample TotcelHFGM3001M8_FD_206779 | JGI IMG/M metagenome (GOLD analysis project Ga0351867, IMG submission 206779) | Enriched cells from coal bed in the Powder River Basin, Montana, United States - Total cells FGM rep2 HSBNCT.FGM.300.1.M8 ...
TTGATATAGGTGCAAATGAATCAGCTAAAATTGCTAAGAAATATATCGAAATTCGTGAACATTTTGGGTTAATTAGAAAAAACCCTATTATTTTTGACAATTTTTTCTATTTTGTTGATCGAAAAGCTAGCCCCGACTGGATCAAACCTGAAATCAATATCTCTTCAAACTATTTACTTCAAATTAATTGTAATAAATTTATTTTGGGAAATCCAGGTGCTGGCAAAACAACCCTTTTACGTAGACTTGCTCAAGAGTTAGCAAGAACCTCTCCTGAGGTTTTGCCAATCTTTCTACCATTGATTCTGGTAAAGGGGCCATCCCTTGAAGCTTTGATTGAATCATGTATTCAGCAACTTCAGCAACTCGAATATCAGGGGTATTCTTTAACAAAAGGGTCAATTTCCAAGAATTATTTCCTTAACATGCTATCATCCGGAAAAATTCAGCTCTTCCTGGATGGGCTTGATGAATTCGGGTCAAGAGCCGAGGAATTAAAAAACATTATTGAAGAAATCTGTTATAAATATTCCGATTGCTTAGTTACGTTAAGCTGTCGAAGTACCTTTGACATATCTACATTCCATAATTCTCTTGATTTAATTCTAAAACCTTTCTCAGAAAAACAGCTCCATGTATTGATTGAAAAGTGGTTTACATCTCAGCCAACCTCAATTGAAAAATTAAAAGCATGGCTTAGAATAACTCCAAGTATGTATAAATCAGCAACAAATCCTTTGGTTGGAGCACTTCTTTGTTCTTTATTTGATGTCGGTGCAGACCTCCCATCCACTGAAATCGAATTATATGGATGTCGATTTGAATTACTATTGGGAAAATGGGAACAGGCAAAAGGCATTCGTCATTTAACACGGGATCAGAGGAAAAGGTATTGGAAATTCTTAATCGAATTGGCTTTCAGTATGCATGAACGTGAAAAAAGAATTATTCCAATGTCTGAAGCCTTAATAACTGCTGGAGGTTATTTCTCTCGTACCTTTCATCGAAGCCCTTCAGCAATGATAGCGGATTGTATTCAGCGAGGAGTTTTGGAATTTGAATCTTTCAAGAGCATCTCTTTTGGACATTTAACTTATCAGGAATATCTTGTAGCTAGGAAGCTAATGATGGAAAATGATCTTAAGTTTATAATAGATAACCTCAATAACCCTTGGTGGAATAATACTATTAGGTTTTATGCAGCATTAAAAGAGGATATTTCATCCTTAATCAAATTTGCTCTCGATAATGATATTGGATCTGAAGAGGCAGCAAAACTTTTAGAAGATTCAAAAGCCGCTCCCTGGACTGATAAAGATCTTATTAAAGAACTTCAAGAATTCATTTAAGAAATAGATGTCCGGGAAACCGGGGTCGGGCCACGAGAAGTAATTGAATTTAGGTATATTATTGTTAAACTTGCCCTTTAAAATAGGGCTATATCGAGCTTTTTGGGGGCAAAAGGAAGGTTTTTTGAATCTGCACGGGCTAAACGGCATTATATTCCTGGGCAGATCTGGCATATCACCTCACATGTGGCCTTGGAGATACTGATGGCGAAGCTTAAGTCTGAGCGCCACCATTGGTGGCCCCGGTGCGTATCTGCTCGATGGGCCGCGGATGATGGAACCGTCGGCTGGATCAAGCCAGACGGAAGTTGCATTCGCGTTCCACCCAAGGAGCTGGGGGTCGTTGGTAATGCTCATCACATCAAACTGGGTCGCCTTCCAGGCGATTCAACAACTTGGGACACTAGCTTCGAAGACGAATTCGACGCGGCTGACAACAATTTTCCCTCTGTAATTTCCTGGTTAGAGCGCCTTAACCACGAGTTCGTGCAGGGTCGAGATTTGCGAGATAGGTTTCTTGCGGAATCTGCCCCGGATGACCAGCTTCGCTTACTTACCGCGTGTGTCGTTTCTTTGGCTGTGCGCAGTCCGATGAACCGCGAAGCGTCAGTGTCTCTTGCCGAACGTCTGCGGGGTCCCATACCGAATCCGGAACGGAACGCGCTGATTGGCTTGAATATGCGGCAATCTCAACGCTTGATTACCGATGCCATCGGCGCAAATGGCAAGTTCGCCGTTCTTTTTTCACAAGTAAGAGAATTCATCTTTGGGGACGGTTTCTTCCACAACGTTAGAGCCGTGGTCAATCCCCCTCTAAGTCCGAAAATCCTTGCGCCGATCACCCCAACCATAAGCATCGTAGTCAGCAGGCCGACATCGTTTACCGTCGAACCACGGCTTTCAACTCTCGTGTTGAGCGATGAAGAAGTGGATACGTGCAACCATGCCGTTCGGGTCTATGCGCGGCAGGCACTCTACTTTCGGTCTGACCGGCCCACGGTCGACGAAGCATTTGCCTGCAACGAGCACCGAGAGTACTCGAGTCCAGTCAATCCCATCGACAATCTGCTGTGCAGCATCCCAGGTGTACTTCCGAGAGACAGATCATTTGATTTTTTTATGCAGAGGATATGTCCAGCTAAGACACGTGTATGCATATCGAAAAAGTCATAATTGAAAATCTCAAATGCTTCAAAGGGCAGTTTTCTTTAACTTTGAATAAAGGCCTCAATATTCTTGTCGGCGACAATGAAACCGGAAAATCGACTGTCTTAGAGGCTATCCATTTGGCATTGAGCGGCCTGTTGAATGGCAGATATTTCAAGTTACAGCTGAGCCAGGACATTTTCAACAATGATGTCAGGGACGAATACTTGCAGAACATCAGACAGGCTGATCGTTCCCGCTCAATACCGCTGCCTCCCCACATTTTAATAGAAATATTTATCGGTGGCATCGAAGACGAATCTTTGAGAGCGCTATTCGAAGGAAACGGAAATTCAACCAGGCAGAAAGCCTGCGGCGTCCAGTTCAAGGTATCTCTGGATGAAGCACATCAGCCGTATTATGAAGAACTGGTCAAAAGCGGAGATATCAAATCAATACCCACGGAATATTATCATTTCACATGGTCATCCTTTGCACGCGATGACAGGGTGACACCAATATCGATTCCGATCAAGTCAGCCCCGATAGACTCCTCAAGCAACCGATATCAAGACGGCTCCGATATCTATATTTCGCGCATCCTTAAGGACCATTTGGACACGGCCAATAAGATAAAGATCGATCAGGCCCATAGAAAGATGAAGGATGCCTTCAGCAACGACCCCGCCATCAAGAAAGTCAACGAATTGCTAAAGGACGCGTTAAATATTTCCGACAAGAAGGTGGAGTTGTCCGTAGACCTGTCTTCCAAGAACGCTTGGGAAAGCACCTTGACAACATATTTAGACGATGTGCCGTTTCATCATGTTGGCAAGGGCGAACAATGCATCGTAAAGACGAAACTGGCACTGAGCCACAAAAAGTCGCTGGAAGCAAATGTCTTGCTTTTGGAAGAGCCGGAAAATCACTTATCACACACCAAGCTCAGCCAGCTAATAAGGTATATCCAAAACAGTAACGAGGAGAAGCAAATAATAATATCGACCCATAATAGTTTTGTTGCAAACAAACTGGGGCTGGCCAGTCTGATTCTCCTGAACGTCGATCAAGAGACCGGTCTCAGAGAAGAAACAAGGTTCAACGACCTGAATCCAGAAACGAAAGCCTACTTTGAGAAGCTGGCAGGCTATGACACTTTGCGGCTCATCCTGTGCAAAAAAGCCATCTTGGTTGAGGGCGATTCTGACGAGTTGGTCATACAGAAAGCCTACCGTGTATTCCACAGTGGCAGGCTGCCAATACAGGACGAGATAGATGTTATTTCAGTCGGAACGTCCTTCTTGCGTTTCTTGGAAATAGCCGAAAGAATATCAAAGCCGGTTATCGTCGTCACGGACAATGACGGGGATGTGGATGCTTTAAAAGAGAAATATGCCAATTATCTGGGAGTCAACGAGAAGGATTTCATCAAAATGTGCTTCGATGAGACTGAAGATAGGGGTGATTTGACGATTGGCAAGAACAATCGGCCTTTCAATTACAATACGCTCGAACCGAAATTGCTAAAAGCTAACGGCTTGGCCAAGCTCAGTGCTATCCTTGGTACAAGCTATCAGAGCGAAGACGACCTGCACAGATACATGAAAGCCAACAAGACCGAGTGCGCGTTAAGAATTTTTGATACGGAAGACAAAATTAACTTCCCTCAATATATCGTTGACGCCGTCGGATAAATTATGGGTAAAAACAGTTTCATTATTTCCGCGGCCGGATCGGGGAAGACGACTCTTCTCGTAAAAGAAGCCTTAACTATCCGGGACGCTAATGTTCTGATCACCACTTTTACGGAAACGAACGAGAAGGAAATAAGAGGCAAAATACTCAAAAAAAAGAAATACATTCCTAGCAACATCACGGTTCAGACCTGGTTCTCCTTCCTGTTGCAGCACGGCGTCAGGCCATACCAGGGAGCCATGAGCGATGATATGTTTACTAACAAGATCGGGTTCTATCTGATGGAGGGCAAGTCTGGCTTGAAATATTATGACAAAAGCGGCAGACCTATATATTGGGGTGAGGATAATTTCGACCAGTTCTATTTCACCAAGGACCTCAAGATATATTCGGACAAAATTTCCAAATTCGTCTATGAATGCAATAAGAAAGTAGGGAATGAGGTTATCAAACGATTGACCAGGATATATCCATATATCTTCATAGACGAGGTGCAAGACCTCGCCGGATGGGACTTGGAACTTTTAAAGCTGTTTTTCAAATCTTCCGCACACGTGCTCATGGTGGGCGATCCGAGGCAAGGCACATACTCCACAAATGATTCAACGAAGTATAAGCAATATCGCGGCGGCGGAATAAGCAAGTTCATAACGACGAAGTGTCCGAAAGGCATCTGCCCCTTAGACACGAAGACGCTGAACAAGTCCCATAGGAACAACAAGCCCATCTGTGAATTTTCATCAAGACTTTATCCGGAATATGTGCAATGCGAACCATGTGACTGCGAGGAGTGCAGAGAGGATATTCCCGATCATCATGGAGTCTTTCTTATCAGAGAGGCGGACGTCGAACACTACCGGGAGAAATTCAAACCCATAATATTGCGCTATAAGAACGCCAAATCGCCGGATTACAATTATGGAGCTTCCAAAGGACTGTCTTTCGAGACGGTGCTTATATACCCAACAGAAAAAATAAGAGAATATCTGAAAAGCGGCGACTTAGCTCAAATTGAAACTGTTAAGGCAAAGTTCTATGTTGCCGTAACCAGAGCGAGACATAGCGTAGGAATAATCTGTGATGAAGATAGCCAGCTCGATGGAATCAAGATATACGAAAGAAATGGCGTGTAAACGCCCTTGTCATTTGACAATTACAACGATCGGGTCAAGTGGTCAAGCCGCTTACCCGATCGTTGGCACTCCGCTTCGCGAAGTGCCAACGCCCCGCGGATCAAGAGTCCGCTTGCTGGCCTCCGCTCCGCCCTGGCCAACAAGCGGATCGAGCGGATATCCCCAGGGCCCAATCAAGCTTGGACCCCGCGGCCACCGCTCATCCGCGGGGCGTTAGCCAAAGGAGACTGAACAATGAGCAGACCGGAAATACCAAACCTGCGAACATGGCCTCGCAACTTGAGTACGAGCCAAGGCGGAGGACTTTCCACGTCGCAGTATGGCGGTATGTCGACATCCCAATATGGAGGTGCGTCCACATCTCAATACGGTGGATTATCTACGTCCCAATATGGAGGGATGTCTACATCTCAGTATGGTGGCCTCTCCACGTCTCAATACGGTGGTCTTTCAACTTCGCAATATGGCGGTCTTTCGACATCGCAATACGGAGGGTTATCAACTTCTCAGTATGGGGGGCTCTCGACATCCCAAGGTGGGGGTATGTCCACGTCCTCTACTGACGTCTACAGAAGCAATATTCCACCGTGGCCCTACTTCCTCAGAGAACTGGAAGCGAGAGGATATGATTGGGCATCGGTAATGATTAGACACTATCTCCCTGAGTTTCTGTGGCCTGAGAACTTTTTCAAACGATAGGTCGAAACGATAAACCGGGGTCGGGCTACGAGAAGTAATTGAATTTAGGTATATTATTGTTAAACCTGCCTTTAAAATAGGGCTATATCGAGCTTTTTGGGGGCAAAAAGAATGAGTATTTGGCCAGGGCCGGAAAAAATCGGGAAGAGGAATGGACCCGCAGTATCGCCGTGGGGAGTCAGCCATTTGTCGAGAGGGTGAAGAACTTGTTAGGAATCAGAGCCAAAGGCAGAGAAGTAATTGAGGGGGCCAAGGGGTACCGGCTTCGGGAAGAGGTGGCGGGCTATCAGGCTCTTTTTCAGGTCGAAAACAGCGATATAGGCCTTGATAATGCCTATCTCTGGAATATTAATACATGATTATCAATTGGTTAGCGTGGCCCGACCCCAAGTGCAACAAGTGCAATTGATATAAAAACGGGGGCAGGCAGCACGCTGTCCACCATCTCCTCTCCCCTCCCCTTGCGGGAGGGGTAAAGGGGAGTGGGCTTGGGCAGTGCATTTTCATTAGGTCAGGAGGCTTCACCTGATGCGACCACATCCAGAGTGCGGGTTGTGTATGATGAAATGGGTCTATGAAAGAGTGGGCAATTCATTGAGCGAGGAGCAGCACTTCTCCATCCTGAAAAAGCTCACGGCTGTCTTTGCAAAGGAAGCGGATCCATCCATGAATATGGGCATCCTCTGCAACCGGTGCGTGGGGGCTGTGCACGACTTTCTTCTCGCCTCTTCCGGTTCCTATGAACCGTTAAAGCACAAGAGCAACGAAGCCGCGGCACGACTGATCGAGAAGGCGAAAAAGTTCATCGAAAACAGTGCAACCCCCCGCGAGCGATTCGTGAAAGCCTGCGGGCTCACAGCCGTGAGCAATGTCGCCCCAATCGGCGTGCCATCGGCTCCTTTTGAGTTTTCCATGGTGGAAGACATCATCGAGGGCAGGACCCCTCTCCCTGTGCCCGCTGGAGACATTTACGACGCCGCCTCAAAGGCTCGAGACGTTTTCTATGTTGCTGACAATGCCGGCGAGATCGGATTTGATTCCCTTGTGATTTCTCTCCTCAAGAAGATGGGCGCGAAAGTGACCCTGGCGGTCAAAGAGGGCCCCTTTTTCGACGATGCGACTCTGGAGGATGCCCGTCACTTTGGCCTTGAAAATATAGCTGACGCTGTGCGCTGCGTGAGAGGGGGCATTTTTGTCCCGGACGAGACCGATGACGAGCTGTCCCTCGCTTTTAACAGCAGCGACTTCGTGATTTCGAAGGGTACGGGCAACTTCGAGGTCCTCAAAGGATATGGGGAAGGAAAGCGGATCCTTTTTCTCCTCAAAGCCAAATGCGGGCCGGTCTCAAAAGAGGCGGAGACGCCTGAAGGGGAGTTTATCGTAAGGCTGGAAGCCTAAACCTCTACCCTGACGGCATCTGCTCCCCGCTTTGGTCCAACAGGTGGCGTTTGAACTTCTTCAAACCTGATCTGACGAGCGTTTAGGCTCTCCAGAGAAGTAATCGAGGGGGCCAAGGGGTACCAGATTCGGGAAGAGCGGCGGGCTATCAGGCTCTTTTTGAGGTCAAAAACAGCGATATAGGCCTTGATAATGCCTATCTCTGGGATATTAATCCATGATTATCAATTGGTTAGCGTGGCCCGACTCAATGCTGTTAACTTAAGGATAATTCCCTTGCCCAAAGCGTCACCCCCGTCCCGCCGTCCGCGGGATAAACTCCAGCCGGGGTCCAGAAAGCCTGAAAAACCTGGATTCCGGCCATTCGGCAAAGCTCATGGCCCTGAGCCCGCCGAAGGGCTTTCGCCGGAATGACGCCAATACTCAATTTCAGGCCTAAATCTGTTAAGTTAACGGCATTGGGCCCGACCCCAATTGACGTATGCCTTTCGCGTGAATCTGGCCGTCGGAAAGGCTCTCAAAGTCAATATTCCTGTCGACGTTGTGATCCAGCCACAGAGGCTCCGCAAAAACCGACTGCCAATCCTGATCGAGGCCAAGTCGGCGGGTGATTTCACGAACTCCAACAAACGCCGCAAGGAGGAGGCGACCAAGATTCATCAGTTGCAGGCAACCTACGGCGCGACCGTGGCGTTCGTGCTCTTCCTCTGTGGGTACTATGGCAGCGACTATTTGGGCTATGAAGCTGCTGAGGGAATCGACTGGGTGTGGGAACACCGGATCGAGGACCTCGCGAAGCTGGGGCTAGGTGGGGGGTATCCTCTACTTTTACGGGGGAAGTGTGCCCCGGCAGAGGGCAGGAAACGGCGGATGAACTCCAGGGCATCGAGGGGCGAGGGGCATGGTTCTTAAACGTTGGTAGGGATTTAGTCGAAGAGGCAGGCTTCTTTCATGGTTCTTATGCCCTTGACCTGGATGATTTTGGAGAAGGCTATTTGGCCTTGACTCTTATCATACTGGAAATTATAATAAATTCACGATGACGATGAAGCCCGCAATGAAATTCGAAATACAGAAGACCGTACAATATTGGACAGAAGGTGCGGTGTATGATCTGGACGTGGCAGAGGCCATGTTTGAAAAAGAGAAATATCCTTACGCCCTTTTCATGGGACATTTGGCTCTGGAGAAACTGCTTAAAGCCCTTGTAGTCAAAGCAACCGAAAATCATGCACCCCATACTCATTCTCTTCCGTTCCTGGCCGAAAAAACGGGCCTGAAAATGCCGCAAAAGACCGTGAAGGCACTGGCAAGATTCATGGAGTTCCATCTTGAGGCGCGTTATCCGAATGATCGGAAGAAGTATTATCGAAAATGCACCAAGATTTTCACCACTCGGAATTTGCAAAAAATGAACGAGGTGTTTCAATGGTTGAGAAAGCAATCCGGCAAACAATAAATGCTTTTATCGCGGAATTGAAAAGAAATAAAATAAAGGTCGCCAAAGTAATACTCTTCGGTTCCCGCGCCTCGGGCCGGGCTCACGAATACAGCGATATAGATGTGGCGGTGGTATCGCCCGATTTTGGGAAAAACCGTTCCCGAGAAGGTGCGAAACTCTTTGAAATCGCCTGGGCTATTGATCCTCGAATCGAACCTGTCCCGATTTCGCTGTTATCCTATAAGAACGATACGTGGATTCCGATCATTTACGAGATCAGAAAAAATGGCATTGAGCTGAAAGCAGCTTAGTCGAGCTGATCCCGCCTTAATATTTCCAACCAGCGGCCCGATACCGTCCGGGCTTCGCCCGGTGGGTCGGCCGCGCGTTAGCCATCCTATTGGGGTCCTATCCATGCAAATCGTCTGTTCAGTATCATTGATTTCACTCTCTTCGTCCGGATGCTTTGCCAAGGTCAGGGTCATCCGCCAGGTCGGCGATCGGGAACCCATCGAACTTCCACCAGTGGAATGGGGACGCTGTAAGTTTGTTAACTTTTGCAATAGAATCATGAGATACCCTGGGGCGTCGAACGCCAGTAACCTTAAAACCTGACAGCGTTGAGGTTTATGATAAAAGTTTTACCCAATTAAATTTGCGCCCCGCTCCTCCAGCAGTTCTCTGAGAACCGAGCGATGGCATCGGTTTTCATTTTCACAGTAGCAGCCAAGGGACAGATTGGTCTGGTGCGAAAGGGCGGCCAACAGATCCAGGACCCGGCTGGCCTCCGGTTTTTTCATTTCCCCCCGGAACTTACGCTTAAAAGCAGCCCAAGACCGATCATCTTCTGCCTTTCTTCCTTCCTTGAACAGGCCCTCGCTGGGGGAGAGGTTCGGAAGCCAGACATCATAAAAGTCTCTCCCGGCGAATTCCGATTTTGGAACCCCGCGAGGAGGCCGGCGAACCGTACCCAGGCGAAGGCCTTCTCCTTTTTCCCGGGGTGAACCCAGTCTGACAATGC
>Ga0351867_10293_pt1 | contig 9798 bp, 8 predicted proteins | sample TotcelHFGM3001M8_FD_206779 | JGI IMG/M metagenome (GOLD analysis project Ga0351867, IMG submission 206779) | Enriched cells from coal bed in the Powder River Basin, Montana, United States - Total cells FGM rep2 HSBNCT.FGM.300.1.M8 ...
AAACCTGCTTGGGGGTACCCATTAGCCCGTGGATTCTTACACATCTTAATCTGAAGATTTATCCCTAACCCTTGAACAAGAGGATCTGTAAATACGAAATTCGAAGCACGAAATCCGAAACAAGCACGAAAGTCCAAAATCCAAATGATCAAAACAAAAACGTTTTGAATTTTGAAATTTGATCATTATGAATTTGTTTCGGATTTCGAAATTCGGATTTCGGATTTGAACCATTATTTTCAGTAAATTCAAATAGAATTAAATCAAAAACAGGGAGGACACCATGGCAACTCCGCAACAAATTTTTAGGGAAAAGGTGGCTCAACAGATTATCAAGGCCCTGGAAAAACGACGTCTGGCCGGGACCTACGCCCCGACCATCGCCCAGGCCCGGGAGGAAGTGGCGGCCCTGATCCCGGACGGCTCCTCGGTCTTCCGCTGCGGGTCCACTTCCCTGGTGGAAATGGGGCTGTGGGAACGGTTGAAGGACAATCCCAGGATTACCGTGATCGATCCTTACCTCCCGGAATATTCCCCGGAAGAGGGCCTCGAGGCGCGCCGCCGGGGGCTGACGGCCGATTTCATGATCGCCAGCAGCAACGCCATCACCCTGGATGGGAAACTGGTGAATCTGGATGGCATGGGGAACCGGGTGGCAGCGATGACCTTTGGACCTCGAAAAGTGATTTTAGTCGTCGGGATGAATAAAGTGGCCGTCACGCTCGAGGAGGCCTTGAACCGGACCAAGCAGGTGGCCGCGCCCATGAACTGCATTCGGATGAACATCGCCAACCCCTGCCGGGAAACGGGCCTGTGCAGCGACTGCCATACCCCGACCCGGATATGCAATATGTGGTCCATTATCGAGGGCCAGGCCGTCAAAGATCGGATCCACGTGAAGCTGGTGGGGGAGGACCTGGGATTCTAAGGAAAGATGGCCGGTGTGATCAGGTTTTGAATCCCCCGTGAACCCTGATTTTTTTTCATGGCCGGACATCCGGGAGTTGATCGCCCGATCCACCCCCTGGCGGCAATCGCTCCGGACCCTTTACCACCGGCTGCCGGACACCCGCTGCCGGAGGCGAACCCGGTGTTGCTCCCTGTTGCCGGAGATGTCCTTACCGGAGGCCTTGATGGCGCTGGATGGAATTCGTCAGTTCCCCCTTGACCGGCGCTCGAGCGTTCTGAAGAAATCGATCCGCTATTTCCTTATCAATCCCCTCGAGATAACTTCCTGCCCCTTTTTGGAAGGCTCGGACTGCCTGATCTATGATGATCGTTTCTTCGGCTGCCGGGCTTATGGATTATGGTCCCCCGAAGAATACCGGCGCAGGACCGAGGCGGATCGATCGGCCAAGAGGAATATGGGCGAACATTGGCTCCGCTTGGGTATCCGTCTGCCGGCGGCGGTCGTTGATTTTCAGTTACCCTACTGCCGGGAGGTGCTTCCCACGGAAGCAGGTCTCATCTCCGATCGGTTATTAAGGGAGGCCGAGGAAGAAATCGAGCAAATTTCCGCGCAGCTCCATCCCTGGTCCGGTCGTTTCCGGGACCGCTATTTTTCCGACTGGAGCTTTTTGATCGCCGGCTTGATTTTCGGTATCCCGGAAGCCGTCCGGCTGAAATTCAACCTGGTGAAAGAAGGTCTCCAAACGGGAAACCGGCCCCGCCTGGAGGACGCGATGAGGGGCCTTGACCTCCGCGGGGATCTGTTCACCTGAACCTTCCTGTCCCTGAACCTAGCCAAAAATATTTGAAATTTAGATTCTTACATCCATTGTTAGAGACAAATTCTCAGAACAATGGATGTAAGAATCTAAAATCAAGCCGGCTGGTTGAAACTTTCGATCTCACCGGGTATAATAACCGATTGAAACCTATGCCGCCCAAAAGATCCCGACGTTCCAGATCCTCTTCTTTTCGACTCGTCAAGATAGCCTTTTTTATGGCTGCCTTTTCCGGGGCCGTCTTTACCGTGGCCGGACTGTACTACTTCTATCTGATCTACCAATTACCCGACATCCGCTCGCTTCAGGACTACCAGCCCCCATTGGCCACCCAGATACTGTCGGCAGAAGGGGACTCCTTAGGCTTTTTATACAAGGAGAAAAGGATTTTGGTGGCGCCCACCGAACTCCCTCCTCAGCTCATCCAGTCGTTTATCGCCTCGGAAGACTCCCGTTTTCTCCAGCACGGGGGACTTGATTTTTTGAGCATTCTGCGGGCTGTTTGGAAAAACCTCTGGGCCGGAGAAATCGTTCAAGGCGGCAGCACCATTACCCAGCAGGTGACCAAGTCCCTGCTCCTTTCCCCGGAGAAAAGCTTCTCCCGGAAAATCAAGGAGGCCTTCCTGGCCTACCGGCTGGATCAAAATCTATCCAAGCGGGACATCCTTTTCATTTATCTCAACCAGATCTACCTGGGACATGGCGCTTACGGGGTGGAAGCGGCCGCCCAGACCTATTTCGGAAAAAAATCCAAGGAACTTAACCTGGCCGAGGGCGCCATGTTGGCCGGGCTTCCGCAAGCGCCCAGCCGCTATTCGCCCTTTATGAATTTCCAGCGGGCCAAGGAACGGCAGCGCTACGTCCTAAAACGAATGGTCGAAGAGGGGTATCTCTCCTCCTGGGAGGCGCAAACCGCGGAGCAGCTTCCGCTGTACTTGACCCGGGAGTCGGACAGCCAAGGCGCCGTTGCCCCCCATCTTAATGATATGGTCCGCAAATTTTTATATCAGAACTTCGGGTCGGATTTCGTCCTGCAAGCCGGGTTCACCGTTTGGACCACCATCGAAGCGGGGTTTCAAAAAGCCGCCCGGGAAGCGGTGGAGAACGGGACCCGGGCGGTATACTTGCGCCACGTTTTTTCCAATCCGCTTCGGCAAATCCCCCCCCGACAAGATCGAGGCTTACTGCCAACAGTTGGCCCGCCCGTCGGCTAACGCTTCGAAAAGAAACGGCCCGCTTCGAACCGGTATTATCGTTAAGATCGATCCGGTTGGGAAAACGGCCCGGGTGTGCCTTGGCCGGGAGTGGGGGTCGTTCCCGCTGCCCCGCCGAAGCGCTGAGCCCAAACATTTTTCTCAGGATGACGAATCAGCCGCCGAACGGCAGGGCCCCGATGTATTCCGAATCAGGGAAGCCCTATCTGTCCCTGGCCGAACAAAATCCCGTTGAGGCCGCGCTGATCTGTATCGACAAAACATCCGGGGCGATCAAGGCCCTGGTGGGCGGAAAAGATTATGGCCAGACCGAGTTTAATCGGGCCACCCAGGCTAAGAGGCAGCCCGGCTCATCCTTTAAGCCGATCATCTATGCGGCGGGCCTGGACAAGGACCTGACACCGGCTTCGGTCCTGATGGACACCCCTCTGGTTTTCGGAGGCAGCACCCCCTGGTCACCACAGAATTTCGACCGCAAGTTCAATGGACCGACGCTGTTGCGCACCGGGTTAATTCAATCGCGAAATATCGTTTCCATCCGCATCCTCCAGCACATCGGGGTGGATTATGCTGTTCGCTATGCCCAGCAGTTGGGGATCACCTCGCCTCTTGATGCCAATCTTTCCCTGGCCCTGGGTTCCTCGGGGGTATCCCTGGCGGAAATGGTCACGGCTTACAACTGTTTTAATAATGGGGGGAATCGGGTGCTTCCTTTTTATATCGCTAAAATCATGGATCGTCTGGGTAGAGTGATTTACCTTCACCAGCCGCAAACCGAACCGGTCATGGCACCCAACACCGCCTATATTATGACGCACCTGCTGGAGGGGGTGGTTAAAGAGGGGACGGGTTGGCGTCTGAAGGCCTTGGGCCGGCCGGTGGCTGGGAAGACCGGCACGACCAATGATTTTCGGGATGCCTGGTTTATCGGTCTCACCCCGCAGGTGACCGCCGGGGTTTGGGTGGGTCAGGATAACCTCGCCACTCTGGGGACCGGAGAGACGGGGGGCCAGGCGGCCAGTCCGATCCTGCTGGAATTCCTTCAAAAGGCCCTGGCCAAGGCCCTGGTGGAAGATTTTCCAGTCCCGTCCGGAATTGTTTTCCAAGCCTTGCGGGGAGTGGGCGGAAACATCGTTTTAGAAGCCTTCAAGGCCCCGGAGGAGGCCCTGCCGGTCGAGGGGGGAGCCGTTTCCTGGATTCCATAAAAAACCAAACCCCCAATTCTCTTTCTGGAAAAAGAATTGGGGGCTCAGGGGTCAAAAAGAATTATGAATAAATCATACGTCTTTCAGCGAATCCTTAACCGTATAAAGGAGGATAAAATTTTTATCCAAATCCTCGGTCAGGGCTTTTAATTTATCTTCAGGAATGTCTTTAATCCGGATATAGACATGGCGGCAGCCCTCATCGCACATGTCGTAAGAAGTCAAAATACTGACCATCCTTCCGCCATGCTTCCGGATCAGGTCGCCTACCTCTTTGATCGATCCCGGACGGTCCTCTAAATTGAAGCCAAATTGAATTCCGCCGCGATAAATCCCGGTCAGCGAAACCAGGACTTTGAAAATATCCCACTGGGTTATCAGCCCGACCACTTTCCCTTTATCGTTGACCACCGGTAGTCCGGAGATATGGTGCTCCAGCATCTTTACCGCCGCCTTCTCCACGGTTTCTTCCGGACTGATGGTGAAAACGTGCGTACTCATAATATCTTTAATCTTTAACTCGGACAGCAAATAATACAGTTCGTGGACATCCAAAGTGGTGGCTTTGGAGGGAGAGGCTTCCTTGATATCCCGGTCGGTAACTATGCCCACTAACTTGCCTTTATGCATGACCGGCAACCTGCGGATATTATTCTCCCTCATAATTTCTGAGGCCTTCATCATCGAAGTGTCTTCATCAATGGTCATGACATCGCTGGTCATCCACCCTTTAACTAACATAGGTCTCCCCCTCCACTCACGCTATTATTCAATTTTCGGTTCAGGAAAATTCTTTTGATCACTTCGGACGTCTTATTAGACGGTTTAATCTTATTTAACCTACTTTAATTGTCAAGCTTTTTTTGGTTACAAGCGGGGAGTGAAACGCAAATCGTATCCGGTCATCTCCACATAGCCCTGTCCCTTGACGGGCAGTCCCCGAAAGGTTCCTTCCGCGGTCACCAGCCCCTCCCAGTAAGTCACCCGGGTGCTTTTCATGGTCATCAGCTCCTGGTCGGCCAAGGCCGGGGTAACCTGAAGGAGCAAATGCTCCCGGGGAACGGCGATCTGCCAGCCTGCCGGATAAGTAGCCTGGCTGCGGGGACTTTTCCAGGTCTTAAGCACGGTAATGGAAAAATCCTCCCGGGATAACGGCTGGGGGACCTCGCCCCTGGAGACCATCGTTCCGCTGGAATAGGGACCGATCTGTCCATTCCGTTCCCGGATCTGATAGAGCATCAATTCCGCCTGATCCCCGAGGTTCAATGAAAACCAGTCCCAGCCGACCTGACCGGGCTGAAGCTGATTACTCCCGAACTCGTGATCCATCCAGCTAAGACCCTGAACCTTAATCGTTCTTCCCTGGAGGATGATCTTCCCCCGAGTGGCCATTCGGGTTAAGGAATAGTAATGGGAAGCCTGCCCGGTTCCGGCCCCTTTCCGGCTGATCCCGTCTGACCCATGGATCAGGGGAGGATTGGTCGGAAAAGCCTGGAGGTGCAGGCCCAAGCTCCGGTCACCGGCGCTTAAAACCTGAGCCTCCCCCTCTTGGGCCACGCTCCAATCCTCTATCCAGACCCGAAAGCGCCCGTTTTCCGCTCCGGCCAAACCTAAATTCCCCCGACTGACTTTTTCCGCATAAGAAAAACGCTGGTTATCTACATCGGTGACGGCTAAATGGGCCAGGTAGATATCCCGAACACGCCAGCGGGATCCCTGACTGGAAACCGGCCCGGGTCTTATCCCGACGCGAAAAAAAGTCAATTGATACCCGTAACGACGGCCTTCGGCGTCCGCCAACTGGCCGTTATAGTACCACCACTCGGTTTTATAATTTAGGTGGGCCCGGTGATCCTCGGGAAAGACAAAAGCCCTCCCCGGCAAGGCCGGCTGAAACCGTTCCTCAGCCCGTTCTTGTCCCGGAACTATCCCGGGCCAGATCAGGGCGCCCGCCAGAAGGACTAGCAGGGCGAACCCCTGGTGCCTGATGTAATGCTTACTTTGTCCTTTAATTCCCATCACCTTTTCCCCGGCTCATTCTTCGCGGATCTGCTGTTCCATTTTAGCCCGCAGGGCGATGGAAGCCGGGACCAGTCCGGCGACGATGGAACTGATCAGGATGAGGATCAGGGACTGTCCGTAAACCCCAAACGACCAGTACAATTGAATCGTCCAGCCAAAAGACTGCTTGTTGATCACCAGGATCAAAATGAGGGACAATAAGGACCCGGCCCATCCACCCCAGAAAAACGAAAACAACCCCATCAGCCCGGTTTCCGTGAGGATCATCATTCGGACCTGTCCGGGCAAGGCCCCGAGCGCTTTCAAAATCCCCAACTCCTTTTCCCGGAAAAGAATGAGGATGGAACTGGTATGGATAATGCCCAGGAAGGCTACCAGGATGGCGATGGCCTCCAGGGCGTAGGTGACCCGGAAGGTCTGGTCAAAAATCAGCAGTATTTGTTCCCGCAGCTCCCGGTGAGAAATAACCACCAGGTCATAGCGGTCGGAGAACTGCTTTAACAGCGATTCCCGGATCCGGGACAGCCGGCCCGGCTCTTCTAGATAAAGACGCACGCCGTTGATTCTTTCATCCTGCCACCATTTTAAGAAAACCGCCCGGTCCATCCAGACCCCGCCTCCCTCGGTCCGATAATCGTAAAAAACCCCGGCGACCCGAAAGGAGTGCGGGCCCAAGGCGGTCAACAAGATGATCGCATCCCCGGCCCTGACCTTTAACCGATTGGCTAGAACCTCCGAAAGCAGCACCGCCTCCCGGGTTAAGACCTGCCGGTAGATCTCCTCCGGATTTCCAGCGGTGAACGCCAACCGACTGTACCGTTGAATGACCGCTAAGTTACCGGACCAGAGGCGGACCGGCTGTCCTTGGGAGGTCGTTAGAAAACCCCGGTAATAGTAAATATCCTTTATCCCCGAAAGCGTCTCGATCCCCTTAATGGCCTCGGGTTCTAAAAACTGAAAATCGCCCTGGTTGGAGGGAAAAACCGGACCGACCAGCAGGTCCCCGCTGATGGACTGATCAATCCATTGATCTACCGTCTGACGGAAGCTGTTGATCATAATGGAAACGCTGATCAGCATGGCGGTGGCCGTCATTAAGGCCGCCATGGAGACCGCCATTTTATCCAAAGCGTATTCAAAATAACGATAGCCCAAATGCCTGACCTTCCGGCGTTTCCCCCGAAGGGATAGGCCCGGAGTAATGAGGGTCAGCATTTTGTGGGTGACGGGGGAAAGCCATAACGAACATCCCAGGATCAACGCGAGGGTGGCCAGCAGGCCGCCCAGGGGCAACCCCTGCCAGGGCGGGATAAAAAGGAGTAAACCGGTGAGGATCAGCAGGACCGATCCTGCCCAAAAAAACCTTCCCTGGCGGGATGGCGGTGGAGTGAAAAACCCCGGCCCCTGGGCGATGATCTCCCGGGGCTGCAACCGTGAAGCCTGCCGAGCCGGGATGTAGGCCGAAACCAGCGCCACTCCAACGGCTCCCAACAGGAACAAGGCCATCTCCGGCAGGAGAAAAGGTATGTCCGTTACCCCCACCAGCACATACAGGTCGCTGATGGTTTGGCTTATGGTCCCCAGGATCACCCGGGCCAGCAGATAGCCGCCCCCGATGCCCAGAAGTCCCCCTAACAGCCCGTACCCGGCCGACTCCCAAAGAATTAAATGAAGAATCTGATTGGGGAGCATCCCCAAAGAACGGAGGATCCCCAGATCTTTTCTGCGGCGGACTACCGAAAGAGCGGTCACATTATACACCAGATACATGCTTACCAGGACGGCGATGAAACTCAAGGCGAGCAGGTTAAGCTGATAGGAGCGAACCATACGCTCCGTACCTGCCTGGCGGTCCGACGGCTGAAGGAGGGAGGCCCCGGGAGGCAGCAGTTTTTGCAGACTTTCGATCGTGGTGGCTACCGAATATTCCGAATTCAAAACCAGATCGATGCGATCCAGCCTCCCGATTTTCCCCATTATTTCCTGAGCCTGGGCAATATCCATCACTCCAAAATGGCCTCCCAGGGCCCGGGCCGGCCCCTCCGGTTCGATCAGAGCGGCCACCGTCAGGGTTTGAGGCCGTCCGTTGATCAAAACGCCCAAGGATGTCCCCGGTTGGATAGACAAACGCCGGGCCAGATCCCTGCTCAAAGCGATGGCCTGGGGGGTAAGTAAGAGGGATAAGAAATCCGGTTCCCGCAATGAGGTCAGCGAGGGGGCGTGGGTGCGGACCTGAGCTTCATTGAAAAAATCCACACCCATAATCCACAGGACCAGGCCGGGGTGACCTTGAAGGGGGACTTGCAGCTCTACTACCGGAGCGGCCGCCTGCACGGCCGGATGGGCCTTAATGGCCGGAAAAAGCCTTTCATCCAACCCGCGGCCTTCTTGAACAATCTGCCACTGGGCCAAGCCGGAAACCGCCTGAACGGTACTTTTGAAGGAGGACAGGCAGGCGCCCACCGCCAGGTGGATACTGATAAAGACGGAAACTCCCAATCCCAGCCCCAGGATCGTCAATAACGATTGCCCCCAGGCCTGGAAATAATGCCTCCGGATCAATAGAAAAAATATTCTGATCAGAGGTCACCTCTGAAAATCGGCCCTTCAATGGTGGGGGAGAAAAACTTCCGGGTCCGATCATAATCCTCCCAGGTGTCCACATCCCAGCCGATATATTGCGGCCGAATCGGGATGTTCAGGACCCAATCCGGATTTTTCCTGATAATTTCCCGGCCGCCGGTGTCGCCTCGCAAACGTTGCAGTTCGGGCAGCAACTCCCGCCCAATAATGACCGGATTTCCAGGCCGCCGGCCATAAAGGGGAACCACGATAGGCAGCCGGTGCCTCCTGAAGGCCTGAATCAAACGGTTGATCGTTGCGGTATTCAAAAGAGGCTGGTCCCCAAGAATAAACATCACTCCGCTGGCGGAAGGGTCCAAAACCCGCAAACCGGCCCGGATGGAACTGCTTAAACCCCGGTCGTAACGGCGGTTGACCACGACTTCCAGCCTCGGGCTCCCTTGAAAAGGTCCAAGGGCCGAAAGGATCTTCCGGGCCTGACAGCCCAGGACCAGGATCACCCGGTCCAATCGGGACGCCAGGGTCTGCTCCAAGACCCGCTCTACCAGGGCCTTCCGCCCGTAGGGCAGCAGGGCCTTGGGAAAACCCAGGCGGCTCGATAAACCCGCCATCAAGAGAATGCCGGTGACGGGTTGTTTTTCCAATGTCGAATTCGCTGTCATTCAGGCATTATGTTCGAATCCGTCGATCGAAGTAAAATCTTTTTTCCAGCCGGGGTTCTATTTTTTTCTTGACCGAACAGGCTTTTCCCATTATAAAATTCAACTATTTATTACCTAAATCCCATCAAAGGAGGAAAAAAAGTATGGCGACCCCCAAAAAACCCCTGACCAAGGCGCAAGCGGTGGCTTACTTCGCCGAGAAATTTCAATTAACCAAAAGCACGGCCAACGCCGTCATGGATGAATTGGCCAGCCTGGCTATTAGTGAAACTAAGAAAGCCGGGTCTTTTACGCTGCACGGCATCGGCAAACTCGTCCTTTCCAAACGCAAAGCCCGTACCGGTCGGAATCCTCAAACCGGCGAACCCATTAAAATTCCGGCCAA
>Ga0351867_10324_pt1 | contig 8750 bp, 7 predicted proteins | sample TotcelHFGM3001M8_FD_206779 | JGI IMG/M metagenome (GOLD analysis project Ga0351867, IMG submission 206779) | Enriched cells from coal bed in the Powder River Basin, Montana, United States - Total cells FGM rep2 HSBNCT.FGM.300.1.M8 ...
GCGGTGGCCCTCTTAAATTAGGCTACCAAATAGCAGATGAAATTCACAATACAGGTATTAAACCGCGTTTAATTAACATTGATGATCTTGACGACAATGACTTTATCATTGGCTACGGCGCAGTAGGGTCTGCAGAAATTGGAGAATCAGAAATATTTCCCGATATTCCCGAATTTATTGAATTTATAAAAAATGATTTAGGCTATGATATTGCGGCAATTATACCGTTAGAGATTGGAGCCGTGAATAGTATTTTACCCTTCAAAATAGCAACAAACATGCATTTGCCAATTGTGGATGGTGACATGTGTGGCCGGGCAGTTCCCTCATTAAACTTAACTGGAATTAGTCTTACAGCACCACCCAATCAAAAATTCAAGTTTTATTGTTTAACACAACAACGAGACTACATTTCTATTTATTCTGCCCCTCATAAAGCCGAAGAAATTTTTCGTGCTATTTGTGGAAATTCAGGAATTATTTCAACCTTTATGTATCCTGCACAAGTTCGTCATTTTAAAAATATCTGTGCTCGTAATTCAATGACGATCGCGGCTAAAATGGGAGCCTGGATCAGGAAAAAACTAAAATCAATTCAAGAGTTAGATAATTTTTTGAAATTTATTGAAGAAAATAGCAGCTACCAGAATGCCAAGATCATTGCCCGAGGCGATATTGTTAAAAACGAAACAATAAATCAAAAAGGATTTCTATATTCAAAACTCACAATATTCGACGACATTAATCACAAAGAAGTCGTGCTACATGGAATAAATGAATTTTATAAGGTGTTAATTGATGAAAAAGAAGTTGCAGAATTTCCTGATATTATTAGCGTTTTCAATAATACAACCCACTTACCACTAACATCAGATGATTGCTTAGTCAATTTATCGGTTACTGTTATTCGAATATCGGGCCCTGAAATAATGTTATTTAATGAGAAAAACACGAAGCGGGTTTTCAATCGACTATTAGATTTTTAATATAAACACATTAAGTGCTGAAGTTTATAACAGGTATATCTACACTGGGATCTGATAATGCTCTCGCTTTCTGTCCAAGATGGTGTATTTTAGAAGGGATCGATTACCTCGGTAATTTGATCATAGTTGGCTTTTGTGATAGGACCCCCACTCCCCAATTTTGATTGGGAACGCGAGCAAATGAAAAAATATTATGAAAAAATTTATAAATCGGGATTTGATTATGCGTATATTTATCCTCCCATGACAAAAGCTATCCAAGCTGCAGGACGAGTAATTCGTTCGGAAACGAAAAAGGCATTATTGTGTTAATAGATGACAGATTTCTACAATAGAATTACGCGAAACGCATGCCCTACTGGTTGGTTTGAAAATAGCCCAACCAAAATAGTTTCAAATTCTATATAAATAACCAAGATGCTGAAATTGGTATGAATGTCTGGGTTAGGCTCAGGGATGGTAGAAGTGGCTTTTTTGGGGTAGTATGACTTGATTATCCGTGTCAAACCACGGTGAATTTGATAATTTTCGTTTGTTACATGGAATGAACAAGTAATATGAAAATTCGATCCATTTTGTCTCACGCTATTTTCAATCTAGTTGTCACGAGTGTTGGTATAGCGGGTGGCATTGAAATAATGACTCAGCCAGCTGTTCAACCTTTTATTGGAATAAATTATAGCTATTTTTATATTAATTATCCCAGCTTTGCTGACACATTTGAATATCTTCATGGAGGTGCCGCTTATACCTTTATGAGCGCAGGAAAATTACCCCAGAACTATAATGGCTTGGGGTTTGAGGCTGGTGCTAAATTCGGTCATTTTTTTGGTTTTGCTTTTGGTTTAACAAACTACTTTAATAAAAGCACTACAATTGCATTAAATGCATTTCTAACTGCGACCCCAAGCGTAGCAGTTTCAAATACTCTTATTGCGAAGATCACGATGAAAAATGCTTATCTTGAAGCGCGAGGTTATGTTCCAGTAGGGGATAGGTTTAATTTAATTGCCGCATTGGGTGGAGATTTTTGGGATCGCAGCGGTAAACTCAGCATTGAAAGCATTCCATTTCCAGCTGCATTAAATGGCATATTGCCACTTCCAGGCAATGATGCTGCGCATCAATTACATAGACTGTTTTGGCGAATTGGCGCAGGGGTTGATTATAATTTAACTTCTCATTTTGGCATACAAGCTATGTTTCATTATATGCCAGTTCCAGTGGCCACAATTGTTACCAATGCAAAAGATTGTTGGACTATTGATGGATCTGTATTTTATACATTTTCAGTTCTTTGACTTTACGATCAAACGATTTTTCACTTGAAAAGATAATTTCAAATATCTATTGCTACCTGCCCTATAAAAGGCACTGTTGCAATAAGGCGATTCAAGGTTAGAGCATTCCTCTATCTATCTCCAAAACTTATTTACTTTTGCGAGTAATGAATTTTACTTAAAGCGTGACAAAGGAGATGTAAGCAAATAAATAAGGAGACAACACTCTATCATTGGCGCGAGGAGGTCGTGCATATGTGGCGATTTAGCAGGAATATGGTGCGCGATCAATAAAACCCACCTAGAAATAGGCTCCAGAATTCCGAGATAATCATCCTGCATAAACGAAGCAGGAAAATGAAACCGTGCAAGCGCCAGTGATAAAACTGCGGTGGGGTAGCAATTAAGTTTGCTTATCTGTGTATTCCGATAATTACCTATACCTTGATTTTTCATGATACCATCATCAAAAATCAAGGATAGTGGACTCCCCCAAATAATTGGCCTAAATACTACAGCGTTCTAGCTCTATCTCGCATGAAGTCGACGGTAAGTTTATGCTTCCAAATTTTGAAAAATATCGTTTACAGGTTAAAGTAAATATTTTCTAGCTATCCAAAAATGATCTTAATTTAAAGGGCAATTTTTTAATATGAATTTAAAATTCTCAGACCGCTACTGTGTTCCAATCTGATGAAGATTTTGAACCTGATTCAAGAAATCAAGTTTTAAAAACTATCTTGGCATTAAAACTGCTGATGTCATGGGCACGCTAGAAGAACAAGAGTTAAAAAGAACAGAGTTAGAATTGTTAAATATATTCCATGCAGACCATCGATTTTCCACCGAAGACATTTGCAACATTCATGAGTTATGGCTAGGTGATATTTATCCTAGTGCTGGAAAATACCGCACAGTTACAATGTCAAAAGACGGCTTTCCTTTCGCAGCGCCATTTCGTATATTGAATCATCCATGCGTAATTTTGAGGAAAAATATTTAGCAAAATACACTCCTTGTCATTTCACTAATCTCACCGAACTGTCTAACGCGCTAGGGATAGTTCATGTCGAACTAATCGTGATTCATCCATTTCGTGAAGGAAACGGTAGAACTGCTCGGCTACTCTCGGATCTAATGGTTATGCAAGCAAATAAACCCCCTCTCAATTTTATGAGCATAGATCAAACTCAAAATGAAAAAGGGTTCAAACAATATATTCAAGCCATTCACGCAGGTGTAGATGGAGATTATGAACCGATGAAAGAAATTTTTAAGAAGCTACTAGAACAATCTATAGCTTAGTCTTATAAATTTTTTTGTTTTTTCTTCGAATAATTTGAATAGGGACAGGATGGCTCGATGCTTTAATCCCTTCAACGCCACAAGAAGATCGAACTGAGCGAGTAATCAATGTTTCTCGCATAACAGCATCTTTTAGATAGGGATTAGTTTCAATGAGAGGTCTTTTCATACTTATATTTTAACAGAATGATTGACTCTTCTCCTTGGTACACCCACCACCCCAAAATTTGGGGGACGGCGAATTGTGAAGTAAGTCTTTGATTACATGGCGCACCCGGAGAGATTCGAACTCCCGACCCCCTAGTTCGTAGCCAGGTACTCTATCCAACTGAGCTACGGGTGCGCGCAATTTTTGGCGGAGAGAGAGGGATTCGAACCCTCGATGGAGTTTTTGGCCCCATACTCCCTTAGCAGGGGAGCGCCTTCAGCCAACTCGGCCATCTCTCCAAAAGAGAGAGTGGAATAATACCATCGAAGTTTAGAAAATTAAATCATTAATCTCTATGAATTACATAAATTTGGCAGGCAAAAAAAAGTCATGTTAGGGTTGCTAACATGACTTTGCGCGCGCATATAACAGATATTAGTATCTGTTGTATGGATTTGTTACTCTTCAGGCTTCTCGTTAGACGGGTTAGACCCCGGTGTATCAGTGTTGCCTTGTTTTTCTTGTTGAATACGCTCGTAGATTTCTTCGCGATGCACGGAGATTTCTTTGGGTGCATCAATTCCTAAGCGCACTTGATTTCCTTTAACTCCTAAAACCGTCACTTTTACGTTGTCACCGATAATAACAGACTCACTTATACGACGTGTTAAAATTAACATATTTAACTCCTTAGCTTAATCACCTCCATTTATCCATAAGCCGTCTCCAGCTCACAAAATCCATATTGTTAATTTTAGTACAAAACACTTATCTTGAAGTTTACTCTTGTAATCTTAAGAAAGTATTAAAGATCAGCATTTTGACATTTTTGCAGTATTTGTCAAATTATCATCAACTGCAAGTTAATGCTGGGTCAGGCTTAGGCGGAAGGCCTCATGAAGAGCACGGGCACCTAGGTCGAGGTAAGTCTCTTCAATAATGGCAGAAATCTTAATTTCCGTCGCAGTTAACAGATAAACTTCTATCCCTTCCTGACCGAGCGCAGACAACATGCGGGAAGCGACACTAGCATGGGAGCGCAGCCCCACGCCCACCAAAGAAAGTTTGGCCACTTTATCGTTCGCCTGCAATTCCACAGCAGCAAGCTCAGCGGCCACTCGAGCACTGATCTCATAAGCCTCTGAAAAATCTTCTCGGCTTAAGGTAAAGCTTACGTCCATACGGCCTTGAGAGTTCGGTGAGTTTTGCACAATCATATCGATATCGATATGTGCTTGGCTGATCGGGCTTAGGATGTAACTGATCAATCCAGGACGCTTTAGAACGCCCTGGAGGGTGATTTTGGCCTGTTGCCGCTCAAATGCTACTCCCGATACCAATGGGCTCTCTTGGTCCACACCCGCGTAATTAATGAGGGTGCCACCATCGGCCTGTAAGCTAGATAAAACGCGCACAGGTACTTTATGCTTTCCTGCATACTCGATGCAGCGATTTTGTAAAACCTTGGCGCCTAAGCTCGCAAACTCCATCATTTCTTCACAAGTGATGTTGGATAAGCGCCGGGCTTCGGGTACCACTTTGGGATCAGATGTGTACACACCATCCACATCAGTAAAAATTTGGCATTCATCAGCTTTGAGTGCGGCCGCGATGGCAACAGCCGTCAGATCCGAACCTCCCCGGCCTAGCGTAGTGATCTGGCCTTCCAGGGAGATACCTTGAAACCCAGTGATTACTGGGGTGTAACCCGCTTTAATATCATTAAATAACGCTTCGGTATCAATGTCGACAATACGTGCTTTTTTGTGCACGTTAGTCGTCACTATTTTGATTTGGCCGGCATTAAAAGATTTAGCCGGACACTGTAAATTTTCTAAAGCCATACTGAGAAGCGCCGCAGAAACCTGCTCACCTGTGGCTAGCAACGCATCATACTCCCGACCTGGGATATGTGAGAAGGATTTGGCTAACTTGATTAATCGATCAGTCTCGCCAAACATCGCCGAAACTACTACGACAACATCATGCCCCTGCTTTCGGGTTTCAGCGACAATACGCGCGACGTTTTGAATGCGCTCAATATTTGCAACTGAGCTACCACCAAATTTCTGTACTATTAAAGTCATTTTTTTGCCATTTTTGTTGCGGCCCATGCTGGCAACGCATGCAATGCTTCTGCTAAATGGCTTGGCATCGTACCCCCACCCTGGGCCATGTCAGGGCGACCACCCCCTTTGCCTCCAACTTTATGTGCCACCTGATTCAACAACTCAACGGCAGTAAAATGCGGCAAAACCTCAGGACTTACAGTAGCCACCAATTGAATTTTTTCATCATGCACGGTCGCTAAAACAATAGCTGATTTCCCGAGCGTTTGCCGAAGTTGATCTAAGGTATTGCGTAAAGTGTCACGATCCACATCTTTAACCTGTGCCGCTAATAATTTAATGTCGCCAACTTCAACCATGTTTTTACTTAAATCATCGATTTGTTTGTTGGCATATTGCTGCTTATATTTTCCGAGCTCACGCAATAAATTGCGATTTTCTTGTAAAATCTGATTAAGCTTATGATTAATGTTATCGGTTTCGGTTTTTAATATTTCACTGACCGCATTTAATTGTTGCTGTTGTTGTTCCACATATTCTAAAGCGGCTTTTCCGGTTAACGCTTCGATTCGACGCACACCAGAAGCAGTGGCACCTTCAGAAATTATTTTAAATAAACCAATATCACCTGTGCGATTCACATGAATTCCACCACAAATTTCCGTGGAAAAATCCCCTAACTTTAATACGCGAACTTGTTCACCATATTTTTCACCAAAAAAAGCAATCGCACCTTCTTTTTTAGCTTGTTCCGGCGTATTAACGGTTGTTTCTGCCGGATGATTTGCGCGAATTTGCGCATTAACCAATTGTTCCACTTTATGCAATTCTTCTGCAGTCATGGCTTTCGGATGCGAAAAATCAAAACGCAATCGATCAGCAGCAACTAACGAACCTTTTTGTCCCACGTGTTCGCCCAATACAAAACGTAATGCAGCATGTAATAAATGTGTTGCAGAATGATTTAATCGAATTGCTTGACGTTTTTCCATATCGACAGCAGCATTAACTTCTTGCTGGATTTTTAATTCACCCAACTCCACTTCGCCAAAATGTAAATAAGAATCACCTTGTTTTTGTGTGTCATTCACGCGAAAACTTGCATGGTCGGAATAAATCATTCCAGTATCACCAACAGGTCCGCCAGATTCCGCATAAAAAGGCGTAACATCTAATACAATAACGCCCTTTTCTCCAGTTTTTAATTGCGTAACCGGCATTTTACCATCTTGCAATATTCCGGTAATTTTTGCTTTGGCGTGACCCGTCTCATAACCGACAAATTCTGTTTTATTGCCAATATGAACTTTCAATACATGTTCCATATTAAATTGTTGGCCCTGCTGCGATAATTCACGCTGACGTTGCATCGCGTGTTCAAAACCCGTGGTGTCTACCGTAAAATTACGTTCACGCGCAATGTCCGCAGTTAAATCTGGAGGAAATCCAAAAGTATCATATAATTGAAACATTAATTCTCCGGGAATCACTTTATCATTTAAATCTTCAATTACCTGATCTAAAATTTTAAGACCACGTGCGAGTGTCGTCGCAAATTGTTCTTCTTCCTGCTTAATAATTTCTTCGACCACTTTTTTAGTTTTAACAATTTCTGGATACGCTTCGCCCATCACTTCAACTAACGGTGCAACCATACGATAAAAAAAGGCTTGTTTACAGCCTAATTTAAATCCATGACGTACCGCGCGACGAATAATTCGACGCAAGACATATCCGCGTCCTTCATTTGAAGGCATGACACCATCCGCAATTAAAAAAGCACTCGCACGAATATGATCGACGATCACACGGAGTGAAACATCACTGGGTTCTCCACTACCGATAATTTTAATTAATGCTTGCAATAATCGTTCAAAAATATCGATATCATAATTATCGTGTACACCCTGTAAAACCGCAGCTAAACGCTCCAAACCCATTCCGGTGTCGACACAGGGTAATGGTAAGGGCTTTAAAGTACCATCCGCATCGCGATCATATTGCATAAAAACAATATTCCAAATTTCCACATACCGATCTTCATGCGAATTAGGTGAACCAGGAGGCCCACCCGCTATTTCGGGGCCATGATCATAAAAAATTTCGGTACACGGACCGCAAGGACCGACATCACCCATTTGCCAGAAATTATCTTTTTCGCCACAACGCGTAAAACGTTTAGGATCAACTTTAATTTCATTTAACCAAATATTTTCGCTTTCATCGTCGCCTTTGAATACCGTAACCCAAAGACGTTCTTTGGGTAATTGCAAAATTTCCGTTAAAAATTTCCACGCAAAATTAATCGCTTCACGTTTAAAATAATCGCCAAAACTAAAATTACCTAACATTTCAAAAAAAGTATGGTGACGTCGCGTATAGCCAACGTTTTCTAAATCATTATGTTTTCCGCCTGCGCGCACACAACGTTGAATACTCGCAGCACGCGAATAAGAGCGCTGCTCCAAACCTAAAAAAGTATCTTTAAATTGCACCATTCCAGCATTGGTAAATAATAAAGTGGGATCATTAGCCGGAATTAATGGACTACTGGCTACAGCCGTGTGATCTAAATCTCGAAAATAATCGATAAATAATTTTCTAATTTCATTACTAGTCAGTTGTTTCACCCTAACACTCCAGAATGCTTGAACGGTAATTTGATTTATGCGTTGCGCTTCTTCATGCTCGACAGAAACTTCGTCACCATGCTAGGTGGAAATCCTCGTTGCACTAAAAATCGGGATTGACGCGCAAAAGACTTTTCATCTCTCGGTAGTATTGCATGATACTTTTTGTCCCACAAGGTCTGTAGGCTTTCCCTCCAAAAATCATCATCTTGCGGCATAAATTCATATATCAATTCTTTATTAATACCGCGTTGTACTAATTCATATTCGATTTTGAGGGGTCCAAATCCAGCTCGCAAACGCGAACCTATAAAGCTCTCAGCAAAACGCGC
>Ga0351867_10326_pt1 | contig 8684 bp, 7 predicted proteins | sample TotcelHFGM3001M8_FD_206779 | JGI IMG/M metagenome (GOLD analysis project Ga0351867, IMG submission 206779) | Enriched cells from coal bed in the Powder River Basin, Montana, United States - Total cells FGM rep2 HSBNCT.FGM.300.1.M8 ...
ATTTACCATTGTTCGAAGGAGTCTTGGACCGAAGAAAACCCCTTATGCGATTGGATATATTGTTACCCCTGAGAATGTTCGATTACTAGCACCTTTGACCGAATGTAATTTTGACGATCTCAAAATAGGAATTGATATGGAATTGGTTTTTGAAGAAGAACCGGGAGATGAGGGTAATTTAGCAGTGGTTTATAAATACCGCCCTATGAGAAGCTCGAGGATACAGTAAGTAATCTTGGAGGCAAGGAGACTTGACATGAGGGACGTATATGTGGTGGGTGTTGGCATGACCCCCTTGGGCAGACACCTCGACAAAAGATTAAGAGATTTAGGCAGGATAGCTTGTTTTGCCGCGCTAAAAGATGCGGGATTGAAACCCAAAGATATTCAAGCTGGATTTTGTGGTAATGCGCTGGCGCCAGCTCTCCAGGGGGAAACAGGGGTTGGACAAAACGTTATGTGGGAGGTGGGCATCAATGAGATTCCTATCATTAACATTGAAAATGCGTGTTGCAGCGGATCAACCGCTTTCCGAGAGGCCTGGCTAACGGTCGCCAGTGGGCTTTATGATATAGCCATGGTAGTTGGCGTTGAAAAAACCTACACTGAGAAAGGCGGTGTTTTAGACATAGGCAAAGCCGATCTTGAGTTGATGCTAGGTATGGTACTCCCAAGCTATTTTGGCATGTTGGCACAGAGTTACATCCACGAGAACAGTATATCGCCAGAGGATTTGGCTCTGGTAGCTGTAAAAAATCGTTTTCACGGATCTTTGAATCCCTATTCTCAGTTTCAAAAGCCTGTAACGTTCGAGGAGGTGATTTCGTCCCCTATGATAACTGATCCGCTGACCCGCTTGAGCTGTTGTCCACTCAGCGATGGTGCAGCAGCCGCTATACTGGCCAGTGAAAATGTGGCTATGCGTTTGAATAAGAAAAGTATCATTGCGGCTGCATCGGTTTTAAGAACGGGAAGCTATCAAAATACTTCAAACTTAAACCTTAGTGAGATGTTTAAGAATCTCAATGCTCGGGCTGCTAATGAGGCTTATAATATGGCCGGTCTGGGTCCCGAAGACGTCGACTTAGCTGAGGTTCACGACTGTTTTACCATTACTGAAGTGCTCCACTACGAATCTTTAGGATTCTGTAAAAAGGGAGATGGGGTCAAACTTCTGAAAGAGGGTAAAACGCAATTGGGGGGAAAGGTTCCTTTTAGCGTAAGTGGCGGATTGCTAGCAAAAGGACATCCGGTTGGCTGTACAGGTGTAGCCCAGATCGTGGAAGCCGTTTGGCAACTCAGGGGAGAGGCGGGGAAAAGGCAGGTTCCGGGGGCACGTGTGGCCCTCACCCATACGATGGGAGGACTTAAAGAAGGGGATGCTAAGGCAACAACCATCAATATACTCAGAACAAAGTGAATGAGGTGAGATCTTATGGAAGGAATTAATAAATATTGGATGGAAGATGTAGAAACTGCTTCCAGATCGGACTTAGCAAAGATTCAGCTTAAAAAATTAAAGAGTACTTTAGCTTATTGCCAGTCGCAGTCAAAATTCTATCAAAAGAAGTTTCAGGATGCAGACATATCAGTGTCCAATATCAAAACATTAGGAGATTTTACGTCATTGCCTTTCACCAGCCGGGATGAGATCGTCTGCGCCCAGAGGGAAAAAAGCCGTCTGGGAGGCCTTATGTGTACCAATTTTGAGGAGCCCGGCCAGACTATTGGTATGACAGGGGTCAAGTTAAGTGCCTCTGGGCAACCTATAAGGGTAATTATTTCCGTCGAGGATGCCGCTTTTCAGGGGCTTCTCGCTGCTAGAGGGCTTTTCGGTGCGGGTGTGGAAGCTAAAAATTATCTTTACCTAATGGATTATCCTCAATTCAATATCCTGTATATGCACTTGGGTCTGGGTTCCATAAATTTGGGCTCAAAGTCCATACTGGTGGGCATGGAGCGGGCAGAGCGCAATTCAAGCATTTATACCCGCCTTTATCCTCCCAATGTCTATTATATTAGCCCCTCCTACTCAAAATTCGTTACGCGGCTTCTCAAACAAACGAAAAAGCTTTACCCCATCCATGCTGTCTTGGGTTGGAGCGAACCAGGCTATTCTCTTCCGTCCTGGAAAGAAAGATTCAGGGAGATGTGGGGTGAAGTGAGTAGTCAGGCAAAGATCACTATCTCTGACGTCTATGGAATGATTGAAGTTGGCCTTTTGGGATTCGAATGCGTCTATCAAACTGGTCTGCATGGATTCGAGGATGCCTATATTTATGAAATTATAAATACTGATACGAAAGAAGTTTTAGCAGAGGGTGAGGAAGGGGAATTGGTTGTTACCCATCTATATCGGTATGGAATGCCACTGATTCGCTATCGAACTGGGGACATTACCTCCATCCGATTTGAGAAATGTGCTTGTGGACGGACACATCTGAGATTGATGGGCATCAAAGGTCGTCTGGATCAAGAAATCAAGATCGGAAAGAAAAAAATCTATCAGAGTGAAATTGAAGAAGCATTGGGAAGTTGCAAAAGCTATTCTGGAGAGTTTAATATCGTAACAAAAAAAACAGAAGAGTTAAGCTGCATTGAGCTTAATATTCTACAGGATTCAATCTCAGAGGCATCCAAGCAAGACATAGAAGCTACCTGTTCCAATTTGATGGGCGTTCCGGTTCGGGCTCATCTTAAGCCGAAAGAGGATCTATTAATCTTCTTACATCGTTCCCAAAAAATCATTAGCCCAGAAAATTATGAACGGTTTAAGAAAGAGGCAATTAATCAGCAGCGAAACGAGACATAGATCTCCATATATTATCTAAGGTATAAGTATAATTAAAAGGTGCACGACATGAATGAAATGGAACGAAAATACTGGGATCCGAAAATCGAATTAATGAGTTTTGAGGAAATCAAAATTCTTCAAGAGAGACGACTCAGGCAAGTGGTGGAGTACGTCTATCTCCGATCTCCTTTCTATCGAAAAAAATTTGATAAGGTAGGACTGAAACCAAATCATATCAAGATATTAAAAGATATCAATAAAATTCCCTTATCAGATAAATATGAAATGCGGGAGAGTGCCGAATTTTCAGTAAATGAAGGGAAACTGCCATTTTCTGAGTTCATTACCGTACCTGAAGAACTTGTTGTCACAATCCACTGCACGAGCGGAACTACAGGAACACCCTTTACTGCTCCCCTCCTCGAACCCGAGATTACGTCTAGAGGGATGATTGCCACTGGTGAGTCAGCGGCAAGACAGTTTTGGGCTGCCGGGTTGAGACCAGGCGATATTATTGCTCATATGTGGAATTTAGGAGGTGCGATGGTAGGCGGTGGAAACCACGTCATTGCAAAAGGAGCATGTATACCTGAACTCTATATGACAGTAATTCCATGCCACGTCGGAAATACAGAGAAGGTACTGCGAATGATGATTGACATGAATGCTACAGCTATTTGTTGTACGCCTTCCTATGCTGCCTACATGCCTCAAGTTGCCCAAAAGATGGATATTAACTTAAAAACTGAACTGAAAATCAAATCAATTATTACTGGCGGTGAGCCTGGCGGCGTTAGTGTTCCTGGGCTGAGGGATAAGCTCAAGGACCTCTGGGGTGCAGAGATTTTTGACATGTATGGAGCGCCTGGAGTGGGGTTAAGTTACGAGTGTGAAAGTCGCGAAGGATTTCACACTCAAGCTGACAGCACACTGATTCAGGTGGTGGACCCCGAAACAGGTCAAGAACTTCCTTATGGGGAATTGGGGTCTATCGTAGGTACTGGTTTAGCGCCAGCCGCCTTTCCATGGTTGCGGTTCAATACAGAAGACAAAGGGAGGATGACAGAGGAACGTTGTGAATGTGGACGGACTCATCCTCGCCTCCTATCAGTTCCAGGACGCTGGGACGATGTGATCAAAATTAAGGGGTTCCAACTGCATCCTAATGCCGTTGAAAAGGTGATAGTTGAAAATCAAGGGTGTTCGGGAGAATTCTTAATAATACTTGATAAGGATAGGGAGGGGAAGGATCACGTGGCCATCAAGATCGAGCACAACCTCGATGTCCGAAATGTAAAGCAATTACGTGACCATGTGGAACATGCTCTCCGTGTTCTTATAACCCTAAAAGCAGATGTGGAAATGGTACCTGAAGGGACCCTTGATAGATATGTAATGAAGAAGCTACGACTAATCGACAATCGCTCTCAAGATCAGAAAGACAAATTTGATCAGGCTTCAAAACTCAGATCAGCAAAGTATTTTGATTAAGACTTAAACCGGCAGGTTTTTCATGTATATTGAAAAAGTGTGCTATTGACGGAATGGCTATTCAAATAAATACATCTTGTCAATAAATTTAGATGAGAGGAAACGGAGGCTATTTTTAATGAACACCTATATGGCAATGTGGGATAAGGTGGTGGATAAATATTCTGATCATTACGGATCTTACTTTGAGAAGTACAAAGAAGAAAACGGAATTAGCGAGGTTACTCTACTTGGGCGTGCTGGCGAAGGCATCTGGATGGCGGGAGAGTTGCTTGCTGCTGCAGCAATAGAAAAGGGCAAATATGGAAAAGTCATTTTTGCCATGCCGGGCGAGCGTCGCAACAGTCCTACACGTTCCTTTCTTCGTATAGCCGATAAGCCCATCCCTTTTCCAGCTTGTTGGATCTATAGCGCAGACGACGTGCTTATATTGGAGGAGGACCTATTATCCTTTTCCTCGCCGGTTTTAGATTTTGACGTTTCCACACTTACACGCAGAATGAACCCTAACGGTTATTGCGTTGTCAACTCGCCCAAGAAACCTAATAAGCTGGGGGGGGACATCGCGGGGAGACCAGTCACTGTAGATGGGACCAAAATTTCTCTAGAATATCTAAAGAGTCCATTTTATATGAATATGGCTGTTATCGGTGCCTATCTGGCATTTAGGAAGACTATTGACATTGAGGATATGGAAAGGGCGATCAAAGAGTTCATAAATCCTCGAGGACATAAAATCCTCGAGGGCAAAATGGGTGAAATGAATATCAAGGCTCTAAGAGCTGGCTATGAATCGGCCAAATTTTAAAGGAGATTTCTGTGGAAAAGATTAAGATTCTGCAAAAGTTTGCTGAAGTTGTTGAAGTAGTTAAAGAGCGTCATTACTCTTATCATTGGCGACCCCAGTATCTAGAGGATTTAGCTGAGGGGCCCCGTTGTTGTGCGTGCATGGGGGTCCCTCAGTCTGAGGTCGCAGATTTTATTATGAAAGGGTACAAGATAACCATGGATCAAGAGAAGTGCACAAAATGTGGTGCCTGTTGGATGTTTTGCCCCCTGGGCATCATTCGCGAAGCCAAGGATGGTTATTTTGAAATTGATCACGAATATTGTCGGCCCTGTGGCATCTGTGCTCATGAATGCCCGGCCGGCGCCATCGAGTTTTCAAAAGTTTAACAAACAAATTAGGAGGCTTATATGACGGAAATAAAATATATGCGAGGGAACCAAGCAGCTGCAGAAGCGGCTCGTCTGGCCCGCATTGAGTTTATGGGAGCCTATCCAATTCCGCCTTCGGCCGAAATCATGGAAAGCATCCGCACTTTCATTGAAGCAGGCCAACTGAAGGCTGGTTTTATCGAAGCAGATGGGGAGAAATCAGCCCAGATCGCTTGTTTCGCTGCAGTTTCTTCCGGATGCAGAACATTCAACGCGACCTCAAGCCAGGGGCTTTTATACATGCATGAAGCTTTACCGATGATCTCTGGCAGTCGCATGCCAATGGTTATGGTGGTTGGCAATCGTTCGGTCTTCGCTCCTCACGGAATGTTGTGCGATCATACAGATTCTATATCCCAACGTGATACCGGCTGGATTCAGCTCTATTGTGAAACCGTTCAAGAGCTTTTTGACACCATCATTCAAGGATATAAGATTGTTGAGAATCCAACCGTCAAGTTACCTATGATGGTTTGTGAAGATGGATATTGGCTAACACACTCATTGGAAGGCGCCACCATTCCGACTCAAGAAGAAATAGATAGTTTCCTGCCTCGTTATGAGCCGAGGTTGGAGGATCACCTTGAGCCGGGGGGTTTCTCTGTCTTTACCTCCTTTGGCATCATGGAGAACTGGTTTTCTGAGTTTAAATTCCAACAATGCGGAGGGGAGAGAAACGCCCTCAAGATAATTGATGAAGTTGATCAGGAGTTTGGTAAGCATTTTGGCCGTAGGTATGGCGGGTTACTCGATTCCTATATGCTTAATGACGCTGAAGTAATTATGATTGGCATGGGCAGCGTGATCTCCACCGTCCGCTACACGGTGAACGTAATGCGATCGGCTGGTAGAAAAGTCGGGATGGTAAAAATCCGGTCTTTCCGACCCTTTCCGAAGGAAAAATTGGCCGCAGCAATAGAAGACAGCAAGGCTAAAATGGTTGTTGTAATAGAAAAGACCCATTTAGGTGCTTTGTTTGATGAAGTGAGATCGTCACTTTACGATCTCGACAATCGCCCTAACATCCTTGGGTTTGGCCTTGGCATTAATGGCCGTGACGTCATGCCTTATAATATCGTTGATTTGTTTGAACAGGGATTCCAAAATATTGGCAATCCATCACTGCCGAAAACTTCGGAATTATACTTCATTCGGAAAAAGGAATTAGTCGAATAATTAGCCTGGAGGTGAGAAATGCAAAAACAATTTAAGGAAGTTTTTAAGATAAAAGAAGAGTTTATGTTGGCCGGTGGTCGTAGCTGCATTGGATGTGGCGGGGGAATTCTTACTCGAATGGCCTTTAAGGCTTTGGGACGAAACACCATTGTGAGTGCAGGATCTTGTGGTACGAACACAACAGGAATGTTTCCCATTGGAGCTATGTCGACCTTTCCTGTACCCGTCGGTTTACTTGGAGTTACTGGCGCAGCATTATCAGGGATGGAAATCGCGGCTAAAATTAAAGGAAGAGAAGACGCAAATATCGTTGCTATTTGCGGAGACGGTGATGTGGGCGATATTGGATTTGGAAACGTTTCCGCTTGCTTTGAAAGGGGTCACAAGGTCATTCTGATTCTCCAAGATAACCAAGGATACGCGGCAACTGGAGGGCAACGCAGCGGTACAACGGCATTCAAAGCGTGGACCCGCTCCACCCCAGAAGGTAAATCCCGTCCCCCTAAGTATTTGCCACTTATCATGCTGGCACATGATGCGCCCTACGTCGCTACCTGCTCGGTAGCCTATCCCGAAGATATTTTTAGAAAGGTTAAGAAGGCTGCGGAAAAGGAAAACCAACCGGCTTTTATCCATTGTATAACCCCTTGTCCGACCAACTGGAAAAATGAGCCATCAACCTCAGTAGAGGTGGCCCGGCAGGCAGTCACCTGCGGCATTTGGCCGCTTTGGGAGTATGAACGGGGAGTTTTTACCCGCCTGGTCATCCCTGATAAAAAGCAGACTCCGGTGGAAGATTGGTTAGGCCTTCAAGGGCGCTTCAAACATGTTACGAGGACGGACATAGAAGAAATTGGCGCCTACATTAAGGAATTAAATGATAAAATAGATAAGTATGCGAATATCTATTCTAAAAATATATAGGCCCAAGGATAAAACATAACAGAAAGCATAAGGAGGGAAATAACCTATGGCAAGAATTATTATGCTAGCTCCCTTTCCCGACTACTCGCAACTGACAGAATTTGCAAGGCAGGAATATCGGGATTTTCCCGATCTAACCGTTCTCGGCCCGAACCTCGTCGGATGTGTCAAATCTAGAAATCGGTGTTCCCGTTTTTGTGAAAGCAAATGTGCTTTCATAGGCATAAAGAGCTTCTATTCTCACGACCGGAGCAACTCCGCCCAAGATGGAAGCTTTCAAAGGTGGAATATCCCTCGAATAGGTACCACCGAGGAACCGAAAAAGAGGATAGTAGCCTTCCATGTACGGATGAAGGATAGTTTTTCCATCCGAAGCAAGAATATGGGGCGGAATTGGAGCTAAATATGGAGGGACAAGCCGTGACACATAATCATTATCATAACCATAGAAAGCGTTTAAAGTGATAACGGAATCATAGGCAAGTGCTCTAATCCTGAAAGCAAACTCATTCCCGTCTTCCCATTGCTTCGGTGTTTTAATATTTGCTACTGCCGAACCCATATGAGATGAATAAAAAGGAGGGGGTCCAGGAAGTACAACATTGGGAGCCCAAATGCCCCCAACATCATTCCCAGTTTTAATCGGCTGATTAGGAATATAATCCGCATTGGGGTTATAGGTAAATTCAAAATTTAGATCTTGTAACCAAGTCGGTTTATTAGGCGGAGAGTAGTCAGCCTTGATAAGCCAGATTGGAATAATCGTTGTTTCAAACTCGACATCCCCAAAACCCCGGCGCAGGTCTTGGGGATTGATCTGGTCCATGAGTCGGAAGCCATCTGTCTCCCCCCAAGCTACAATCTGTTTACCCACCCGCATACTGAAGTTTTCCGGGCTCCAGGTAAAATGTGCTTCCTTTAAAAGTTGCCAATATTTATCATCCACATTTAGATAAGATTTAGATTTGGAGAATTGTTTGTCATTCCACTCTCCGTCATTTTCCCTCAACTGGTAAATCCAATCAACAGTAAGCATGCCAGACCCGTAGAATTTTAAATTCCTGGTAATGGCATAATCGCC
>Ga0351867_10344_pt1 | contig 8421 bp, 5 predicted proteins | sample TotcelHFGM3001M8_FD_206779 | JGI IMG/M metagenome (GOLD analysis project Ga0351867, IMG submission 206779) | Enriched cells from coal bed in the Powder River Basin, Montana, United States - Total cells FGM rep2 HSBNCT.FGM.300.1.M8 ...
CCCTTGCAGGCCGCACAACATGAGGACGTTCGTGTCCTTTTTAAGATGCAGCGAGGGGTCCACGGGCCCCAGTAAACGCAGCAATTCTTCGTGGACGATTCCTACGACCTGCTGGCTGGGGTCCAGCGCCAGAAGGACTTTTTCTCCCAACGCGCGCTGGGATACCTCGCCCATGAACTCCTTGACCACCGAATAGCTGACATCGGCCTCCAGCAGGGACTGCTCGACCAGCCGCAGGCCGTCGCGCATATTGGCCTCGCTCAGCTTGCCCTTGCCGCGCAAGCTCTTAAAGGCCGCCTTTAACCCGTCTTGGAGTGAATCAAACATAGCCGATCGCGTCTAGGAATTCTTCCCGAGGCATTTTCGAAATCAAAACATCAACACATCGTCGCCCAGGCGCTGCGCCTCGTGCGTCGAAACTCGCAAATTATCCGAAAAACTAGCCGTTTGTAAATGGCTAAGGGGCAAACAGGACAGAAGTCTTGAGAAAATACACCCAAATAGCAAGATGACTTTTATGCTATTAGGTTATATTGTCGCCTTCGGAAAGGATTTTCGGGGGTGTCTCGCGGGGTTGCGGGTGCAGCGGCGTCAACCGGCCCACCAGTTCGCGCAGTTTGAATCGCTGGATCTTGCCGGTCGCCGTCTTGGGCAGCGTCTCGACGTATACCACGGCCCGCGGGTACTTGTACGGGGCCGTGTGCGATTTGACGAAGTTCTGCAACTCGCGGGTCAGCTCCGGCGTGCCGGCGAACCCCTCTTTCAGCACGACGAAGGCCACCGGCTTGACCAGTCCTTCGGGATCGGCTCCGCCCACGACGCCGCTTTCCATCACCGCCGGATGCTGCAACAGGACGCCTTCGACGTCGGTCGGCCATACGGCTTGACCGCTGACCTTGAACATGTCGTCCGTCCGTCCGGCGTACCAGAAGTAGCCGTCCTCGTCGACCAGGAACTTGTCGTGGGTATTGATCCAATGCCCGTGGTACGTGTGCTTGGTCTCTTCGTGCTTGTTCCAGTACCCGGAAGCGATGCTGTCGCCTTTGATGTACAACATCCCCACGTGCCGCGGCGGCACCTCCTGGCCGTGATCATCGACGATCTTGGCTTCGTAACCCGGCACGACCTGGCCTGTGCTGCCGGCGACAACACGGCCCGGCCGGTTGGAAATGAAGATGTGCAAGATCTCCGTGGAACCGATGCCGTCGATGATCTCGACACCGAATCGCTCGAGCCACGTCTCGTACAGATGCTTGGGCAGCGGCTCGCCGGCCGAGACGCACATTCGGACGCGGCCCAGCGACGTGCGGCCCGTCTTCTCCGCGAGATGTAACAACGCCAGATAGCTGGTGGGAACGCTGTAAAACACGGTAGGCTGATGTTGATCGAGTGCGGCAAAGACCGCTTCGGGCGTCGGCCGGCCGGACAGCATCACGGTGGTGCCGCCGAGTCGCAAGGGAAAGTACAGGCCGTTGCCCAGCCCGTAGGCGAAAAACAGCTTGGCCACCGAAAACGAGACGTCGTCCTCTTTGAGCCGCAACGTCGCTTGCGCGTACAGGTCGGCGGCGATCTGCATGTCGTGATGCAGATGAATCGCTCCTTTGGGCCGGCCGGTCGTCCCGGAACTGTACAGCCAAAAAGCCATGTCATCCTTGCTGGTGTCAGCCGCCTGCAGATCCGGGGAGGCTTCGCCCAGCACCGACTCCCAAGATGCCACTTCGGCGGTTGTCTGCAGCGATGCCACCCCGTCCGCATCCGCATCGCCAGCTGACGCCGATCCGTCGGCGGCCGAGCCGCCGCACACGAAAACGTGCTTCAAGTATGGGGCGTGAACCCCGACCAATTGCCGCATCATCCCGGCGTCGGTCACCAGCACTCGGGCGCGGCTGTCGTTCAGGAAATACTCGTAGTCATCCGGCTTCAGGTTGGTGTTCAAGGGGACCGCGACCGCCCCGGCCTTCATGGCCCCGTAGAAGCCGAAGGCGAATTCCGGCGAATCGGGCAGGAGCAGCGCGACGCGCTCTTCCATGCGCACGTCGCGTTGCAGCAACGCGTTTCCGAAGCGATTGACGTTTTCGTACAGGTCGCGATAGGTGACGGCGCGGTCGCCGCACACGATGGCGATCTTCGATTCGCGGCCCGCCGCCAAATGCGCATCGACAAAGACCGATGCCGCGTTCAACCGCTCGGGAAGTTCGAGTGACAGCATGCGAAGTCCTCCGCACGAAAGTCCGGCCGGACCCCCGCGCCCGTGATCTGGGGTTTGGACGCTACTTTAGTCAAACCTTGTTAACTGTCAACGCCCGCAGCAGAAGCGATGAAAATGGTACAGCGCCTTGCAGCGAGCTGTGAGGGCGTTGATTAATCTCCCGAGAACATGCCGGGTTCCATCAAGGCCGCTGAAGCCGGCCACTCGTGGATGGGAACCTGCGTCGCCGGCTTCCCTGAGTCATCCGGCGGCAAGCCAAGCGACATCGGGTACGCCGCTGAGATTGCCCGCGGGCGAGACATTTCGGCGTACATCGCCTGGGAGTGTTCCAGCAGGATTCGCCGAACTTCCAGGATCGCTCGGGGGTGCTGGTGGACGCTGATGTGGTCCGCATCGACAACGATCTCCGAGTCCGCATCGTCCAAGTGCGCGCTGTCGTACCCGACCACGCCGTCGCCCGATTCCGTGATTCTGCCCAGCAGTTTCTTCTCGGAGACCACGCCCACGATATTGTGGAACTTGACCCACGGCGGCCGCTCGGAGGCCAGCATCACCGGCAGCAGCGGTGAATCGGGCGACAGCGAGTCGATGCTCGTGTTTATTGTGAACATATCCGTATTCCGAAAAAAGTCCGGGTTGTCGCGAAGGATCTTCGTTTTGGTGTGCACGAGCATCGCGGGCAGCTTGATCACCTTGCGCCCCAACCAGCGGGTATAGTCGTTGGCAAAGTCACTGCCGCGGTGAGGCGTACCGATCGTGATCACGCGACGAATGTCCGGATTGGGCCGGAAGAACAGCGTCTTGGCAATCCGTGCCCGCGTCTCGTCGTCCGCCTCAAGTTCCTCCAGCGGCCGATCGGTCATCATCTGCCAGTAGGCATCGCCGCCGGGCAGGGCTTGTAATCGAGACACCAAGCCGCCCATGCTATGGCCGACCAGAACCATCTCGTTCAAAGCCGGCCACTGCCGATCCGCGTCGACCGTGCCGCGAACCGTCTGAAGATCGTCTCGCATCTGGGTCGCGCTGTACCAAAACGGTTGGCCTGTGGGGTAGAGATAGGCCCAGAACTGGTAGCGGTTACGGATCTCCGGCAAGCTGCGGAGGTCGTTCAGCATCTCCGTCCATGTATCGGGACTGGACCACAGGCCGTGCACCAGGACCACGGGGATCTTGCGCGGGTCGAACGCCTCGAGCATGTACAGGCCCCGTCGCTGGCCGGCGGAACTGGGATTGATCAGTCCCCAGGTCGCCAAGCCGGCTCCGCTGAACTCGCGTTTATCCAGCAGCAATCCCAGCGGCGTGGTCAGGTCCGTCTCCAGCGGAACCAGGCGGCCGGCCACAGGTACTTGGTCGTAGATCAACGGGTCGTGCAGTTCCAGGGCACAACCGATCTGCCGCGTGCCGCTGCGAACCAGGCACGGCTTTTCGACAGCCCGCAAGATCGCCGTGACGGGGAAACTCATCCCTTGCGGATAGAACCGCGAAGCCGAATCCTGACTGGACTGGCTGCGGTGGATCGCGATCAGCGGCACGCCCAGGCCGTAAGTTGTATGCCGATTGACCAAGCCTTTGACTTCGTAGTCCGAGACGAATTCGAACCGCTCGAAGTCCTCCGCTTTCCACAGTCCGCACGTGACGACCTGCACGTCCAACCGCTGGTCGTCAGCCGCAATCGTATAGGTTTGGCCCGGACGCAGGCGGCCCTGCTTGTTCATGATCCGTAAGACTTCTTCCAACGAGGCGTTATAGATGTCGCAAGCCCGCCGGAATTGCGGATCGTACGAGTTGCGTTGATACTCAAATTGTGGGGAAAATAGGTACAGATAAGCGTGCGCGACGGCCGCGCTGTACAGGTCCAATGCCGCGGACTCTTGACCCAAGACGTGTGCCTTCTTGGCCTGGATATAGCTCAATTCTGCATACGCGTGCGTCGTATCGATCGTCGGCTCGACGGAAATTTGCTCTTCGAGTTTGCTCAAAACCGCCTTCGGATTGCGCTTTTGGGTCCCGGTCAGATCGTAGCGTCGCAGCAGTTGCTGTGTGCGCTCCGTCGGCTTGGGCCCGCTGCGCGACAGCAGATCCAACGGTCCGGCCAAGGGATTCTGCGGCACACGGCGGACCGACACGTAGCTGCTGGACGCACAGCCGCTCAGCACGGCGAGCAGGACCGGGGCGAGCCAACAGCAAAACGCACCTGCGCCGGCGCGCCGGGCGAGTGTTGAACCGGACCATTGCTGATAAAACAAGTTCATCGTTCCCCGCTGAACGTCAGGACGCTAGCAGCGCGCGGCACGATCGCTGCAACGTCAAGGCAAGACCGCCGTGGGCGGGAACGATACCCAAATCCTCATGTCGCGGTCAACGCCGATTCTTGCCCGGTCGGCGGCGCCGAGCGTTGGATTCGGAAAACGTGAAGCAGTTTTTCTGCAAACAGACTATTCCCTCCATCCACCAGCCCAATTAAATTGGGATAGACGCAGGTGCGACGGGTGCGTTGCATCCGAGCTCTGCCTTTCATTTGCCATAGGACGCGGGCCAAAACGTGTCGGCTGGCGTTGCCACAGATCGCACCACTGTTTTGTAGGGGGAAAACCATGAAACGCTTCACGTTACTGTTCTGTCTTGCCATCGTCGGCACGTTCGTTCTGGCCGAGACATCCTCGGCTCAAATCTTCAGGCGGCATTGGGAGCGGCGGAAAGCGGAAATCCGTTCCGAGGTATCCGGTCAGGTCCGACGCCAGCTCAGTTCTGAGCTGACGGCCAAGCTGGATGCGGACTTGGCCGAACAGATGGACGCGGCCAAACAAGAACTGAAAACGGCTACCGAGCAACAGGTGGCGGAGGAAACCGAGAAACTGACCGTCCACGTCAAGGCCGAACTTGCCAAGTTGCAGGAGGAAACGAAAAAGCTGGTTGCGGAGGAATCGACCAAACTGCAACAGACCGCCGCAGCGGAGGTCAAGAAGATGAAGGAGGAGGCGGATTCCAAGATGGCTGACGAGGCCAAGCGACTGGATGAACAGGTGAAAGCCCAAGTCGCCAAACTGGAGCAGGACAGCGCCAAGCAGATCGAGGACGCTGTCGCCAAGGCGTCCGCCCACGTCGAGAAAGTAGCCGGTGAACTCAGAAAGGCCGTCGACGACCGCTTGGCCAAGCTTCCCGAGCAGGTGTCCGCGGAGGTCGAGAAACAGGCCGGCAAGCTGAAGGCGGAAATCGGCGCCTCGGCCACACCGGCGGCGCCGGAACCCGCGCCGGAACAATCCCAACCGGCCCCCGAACAAGCGATCCCTGCCGAACCGCCCAAGGTGGTCCAGGAAGAGGAGAAGGCGGCCTCGGAGGAACCGGCGGCGGAGCCGAAGGAGTAGCCTCGCGACCGCGACGCGCTGCGTGAGTCGGGCCTCTTCGCCCGTGTCGCCCAGCGACCGAATCTATAAAACATGAGCCGCCGGAAGTGATCCGGCGGCTTTTCTGTTTTTCGGAAGAACAAACGCGGGTTGCCCTGTCTGCCGACGTAGATGAGCGGGGAACGGGTCTTTTCGTCAACGGTTTCTTCGACGCCGGCGGTGTTCAGTCCGGCAACCGCCACAGCCGGATCTTGCCCCCGTCGCGCCTGTCACCAAGCCGCGAGTGTGGGCAGCGGTCCGGCAGGACGGCACGATTCAGGGCCGAACGCCGGAGGTACGGCTTGGGTCCGTGTCGGAAATCTCAACCGACCGCTGGCCATCGAGTTCCGCCTGAGGCTGATGAAAATTGTTGAACTACTGATCGGGCCCGCAAGCTGGCAGGGGCGGCAGCATGCCGGTCCTTGGATCGAGATGCTCCCGTCGAATCGTGCGAAGAAGAAAACGCCGGATTCGACAGATCCCGGTTTACAGTGCTTAGTGCGATCGGATAGGATTACGCCATGTCGGCCCTTAGGATATTCGCTTCTCACAGACGACCGGAGGTTTTCTCATGACGCTGTTCGCAATCTTGCTCTACCTTGTGGCGCTCGTCGTCGGAATTGGTTCGTTGGTATGCTTCGTGCTGGTGGTGGTCGAGATGTTCAAACGCGAACAGACTGGCTTGGGGATTGCTTGCATCGTGCTGATTTTCTGTGGAATCGGAGGCATTATTGCCTTTGTCTACGGTTGGATCAAAGCCAACGAGTGGGGTCTTCAAAAGATCATGCTGGCGTGGACGGTGTGCCTGGTGGTCGGAATCGCCGTCAATGTGATGTTAGTTGGCGTGGGAGCCACGATGGTTCGTCCCGGGGCGACGGACTTTCAACAGCAGTTGGACGGCATGCAGCTTGACGATATCAACATCGAGCTCGAGCAACCTTCGCCGTAATAGGATCGATGTGTGCGGAATTACCGGCGCAATTTGGAACGCTCCGCGGCTGGCTGTGGACCAGCCGTTGCTGCGGCGCATGACCGATGTCCTACGGCATCGCGGCCCGGATGACGATGGGTTCTACACCAGTGATTGCCGTCTGGATGCTTCCTCCGGTACCGTGCCGGGCGTGGGGTTGGGGTTTCGTCGGCTGTCGATCATTGACGTCGCGGGCGGGCACCAGCCGATGTCGAACGAAGACGGGACCGTGTGGGTCGTCTTCAACGGCGAGATCTACAATTTTGCCGATTTGCGCCGCCGGCTGGAGGGCGCGGGCCATTCGTTCGCCACCCGCAGCGACACAGAAACGATTGTCCATCTGTACGAGGACGAAGGCCCCGATTGTTTCCGGCATTTGAACGGGATGTTTGCCGTCGCGATCTGGGACACGCGGCGGCGGCAACTGGTTTTGGGGCGCGATCGGCTGGGCAAAAAACCGCTGGTCTACCGCCTGGAGCCCGGACGGTTGTGCTTTGCCAGCGAACTCAAGAGCCTGCTCGAGGTTCCCGGCACGCCGCGAGACATCGATCCCAATGCCCTGGACGAGTACTTGACGTACCAGTACGTGCCGCACCCTCGCACAATTTTTCGCAGCATCCGCAAGCTGCCGCCCGGCCATTACGCTGTCTACCGCGACGATCACTTGCAAGTGCGGCCGTATTGGGAGCCGGATTTCAACGCCGAAGTGCGGATCTCGGAGGCCGAGGCGATCGAGCGGCTGCGCGAGACGCTCGAGTCGTCCGTCGCGTTGCGGTTGCAGAGCGAAGTGCCGCTGGGCGCGTTCCTGTCCGGAGGCGTGGATTCTTCGTTGATCGTCGCGATTGCCCAGCGCCAGACGACCCGGCGGCTGCAGACGTTTTCGATCGGTTTTCCTATCGCCGAGTACGACGAGACGCATTACGCCCGCCTGGTCGCGGCGCACCTGGGGACCGAGCATCACGAGTTTCAGGTCACGCCGGACGCCGTGCAGATTTTACCGCAGCTGATTTGCCATTATGACGAACCGTTTGCCGATAGTTCGGCGATTCCTACGTGGTACGTCTCGCAATTGACGCGGCGGCACGTGACGGTGGCACTCAGCGGCGACGGCGGCGACGAATTGTTCGCGGGTTATCCGCGTTACAAAGCCGTGGCGTTGGCCGCGGCCTTGGACCGCATGTGGCCGTTGCGGCAGGTCTTTGGGGCCGGCATCTGGCAGCGGCTGCCGTCATCGTCGCGGCAGAAATCGACCCTGCGGCGTTTCAAACGGTTTTGCGAAGTCCTGCGCACGCCTCCACACCGCCGCTATTTGGATTGGGTGGGGATCTATAACGAGGCCGGCCGCGCGGCACTATACCGCGACGAATTCCTGGCCGTCCTGCCGGACTCGGATCCAGCCGCCTTCCTGCAAGCGGCGTTGGGACGTGCGGCGGATCGCGATCCGGTAACCGCGTTTTCGCTGGCCGATTTGGTTACTTACCTGCCGTGCGACCTGATGACCAAAGTCGACATCGCTTCGATGGCCCATTCCTTGGAGTGCCGGCAGCCGTTCCTCGATTATCGCCTGGTCGAATTGGCTGCGTCCTTCCCGGCCGCTTGGAAGTACCGCCGCGGCCAGGGCAAACGGATTTTGCGGCGGGCGTTCGGCGAGCTGCTGCCGCGCGAGGTGTGGACGCGGCCGAAAATGGGCTTCGGCGTGCCGCTGGACCATTGGTTCCGCGACGAACTGCGGCCTTTGACGCACGACGTGCTCCTAAGCGACACGGCCCGCTGCTACGAGTTCTTTCGGCCTGCGGCGATCCGCCAAATGGTGGAAGACCACGAGCGGGGACGGTTCAATCACTGCTACCGGCTGTGGA